>Ga0208357_1000404_pt1 | contig 35297 bp, 33 predicted proteins | sample NGESurdeep092012_6_FD_184487 | JGI IMG/M metagenome (GOLD analysis project Ga0208357, IMG submission 184487) | Arctic peat soil microbial communities from Barrow, Alaska - NGEE Surface sample F52-2 deep-092012 (SPAdes) | ecosystem: Environmental > Terrestrial > Soil > Wetlands > Peat ...
GACGTAACAGAAAAGGCCATAAGTTCCTAATTGGATTCCTACAATTGCGGGTAAAACAAAAATGCCGGCGCCAATGGTGAAATTTAAAATAGTAAGAGAGAGCCCGGAAACTCCGATAACTCTTTCTAAGCCTTCGTCCGTTTTTTTTATTGGCATTTTTATTTTGTTTTAATTTATTGTTTTATAAAATGTAATTAATCATTAAGTCATTAACGCATATATGAATCAAGATAATTTTGTCGATCATTTGCTATCGGTTCTTTATTATAATTCGAATTAAAAAAACAGGAATTCATCATATTTGTTTGTTTACTATAAATTTTCAAAAAATGTTTATTTTTTTCATTCATCATATTCTCCCTGCAAAGCATATTTTCCAAAAAAGAATAATCCAAGAGCTGATACCGGCGTTATAATGAGCATAATGATAATTCCAAATACAATATCTTCCTGATTTCCCGACATGATTTTCGGGATCCCCATTTTAAAAATTCCATACCAGGCAGCCATAAATGCCATTGCAATCCATACAATGCCCAACCATTTTTTTATTTGATTCATGGATGACGAAGGCATTAGCCGAAGAGAATGCTCACGATTATTTTCTTTTAAATAAATCAGTCCGATTACCAAATTTATACTCATCAATAAAACAGGATAATTCAAACCTGCGAGGTAATAATCAGGCTTGTTGACTTCATTTGCTTTTTCTACCAAATAAGTGGCAAAATAGGGAGCCATACCACCAAATATTCCGTATCCAAAATGGTAGGGCAATGAGATGGAGGTATACCGGATTTTCAATGGAAACATTTCAACAATAAATGCAGCAAGTGGCCCATAAGAAAGCGTGAAAATAAATTCTATTAGAAAGACCAGGAATATTAATTTCCATTTATCGACATTCATAACAGTTATAGTCGTAAGTGTTTCTGAATTTCGTGTTACCTTACCAGCTTTATCTTTTCTTGTTTCGTTGGAGAAAGTTCCATCAGTATAAAAATGGCGCGTTGTGGTGATTGTCAAAGACTGGTTTTCCGGGAGGCGCTGTATTTCTATTGTAATGGATTTCGCTTCTTTGTTTTCTGTTTTATGCTGAATGTTGGTTACCTCGTACATGCTGTTGAAAATCGGTCGAAAACAAATTATTCCTGCGAGTATCCCCAACATTAATAGATATTTCCGGCCAATCCTGTCGCTCAGCCATCCAAATAAAAAGAAGAATGGAATGCCAATTAATACTCCGAGAATCATTACCTGGTTTGCTTGTCCGTAATCCAAAGACATCGTTCTGATCAAAAAACTTTGTGCATAAAAACCAACCCATCCAATAGTTCCCCCGCCAACTGTAAGCCCAAAAAAAGCCAGCAGGACCACTTTTAAATTGTCTTTGTTGCCAAAGGATTCTTTTAATGGATTGGATGAGGTTTTACCTTCCGCTTTTGCTTTGGCAAATAACGGAGATTCAGACATTCTTTTTCTCATATACACCGACACTGTTACCATAAAAACAGAAACTAAAAATGGAATACGCCAACCCCAGCTTTCCCATGAACTGCTGTCCATTAAACTTTTAGTGAGTAAAATAACTGATATAGAAAGTATGAATGCAATACCTGTTGATGCCTGTATCCATGAAGTCCAAAAGCCCCTTTGGTTTAAAGGCGACTGCTCTGTTACATAAGTTGCAGCGCCGCCGTATTCGCCGCCGATAGCCAATCCTTGCACGAGCCGTAATATTAAAACGATCAGTGGAGCAACAAATCCGATAGATTCGTAAGTTGGGACTAAACCAATGGCAACAGTAGAGCCGCCCATCAATACCAGCGTAATCATAAAGGTATATTTACGGCCAATCATATCACCCATCTTGCCAAACACCAATGCTCCTAATGGACGTACCACAAGGCCAGCAGAGAATGTGGCTAATGTCGCCAGGAAAGCAGCAACGGGATTTTCCTTTGGGAAAAACTGCGTAGAAATAATAGTTGCTAAACTTCCGAAAATAAAAAAATCGTACCACTCAATAATTGTCCCTACAGATGATGCTGCAATGATAGAAATCAGGCTTTTACTGGAAGGTTTGGTTGGTTTCAATTGTTTTATTTTAATGTAATAATTTTATTTTTAAAATTATTTTTTGGTAATTATCCTTATCAATCTTTATTAAGAAACTCAAGCACTTTATTGATGAGTGAGATCCTTTTATTGCTAAATGGATGATCCGTTTGCCATACTTCGTAATCAAAATAATTGTGGTTACTGTTTTTTAATGATGCTGCTAATTTTTGATTCATATGATGCTCATCCAGCATTACGATTTCTTTGTTGGCGAGAGCGCCTGCATCATTTTGAATATTGTAAAACGAAAGGTTCGCCATCACTGATTTTATTAATTTTTCTGATGTCGTTTTCAGAACAAAATATTCACCCATTTGCTTAGCGGCTTCTTTAACCTGCGATGGTTTCAAGTCTTTTGAATCTGCATAAATATCCCAGGTGGATAATGCAAAACCTTTTTTAATACCGGGTAATTCCGCCAAAGCTTTTAAGCAAACAAACCCGCCCATGCTATGGCCAAACAATGCAATATTTGAAGTATCTATATGCAATGAATCGGAATATTTTTTACAGAATAAAACCACATTTTTTACATCCTGCACACAATTTTCAAAACTGAATTGCCCCTGGCTTCCCCATGACCCACGATAATCAAAATAAATCACATTCCATCCGTGTGTTCTTACAACCTGGGCCAGGTCAAGGTTACGCTCATTGCCCGGAAAACCATGAAGCAATAAAAGGGTTGGATGTTTTTGAGCACCGTTTGCGCTATATATGAAACCGGCAATTTTTGAATTTTCTGATGGTATAGGTAATTCCGTCATGCCGGCAGGTGCAGTTTGGTCCCAAACGATATCTTTCAGCAAAATTGAATCTGCAGTTTGCGCTTGTGTTGTTTGAGAAGAAATTATTAAGCAGGCAATAATAATTTTCGAAATGATTTTTGATCTCATTTTTTTTATTTTTTTTATTCGGATAGTTAATAACAAAAACAGAAGCGAAGGCTTGCAATCTTTAAATCATTTCAAAACAGGTAAAATAATTTTTGATGCATTTGTAGCATCGTGATAAATTTTTATATCACTCTTTATAAAATCTTTTTCATCACAATGATAGATATCAACAAACTGCTGGGGGTTCCTGTCCACAAGAGGAAACCAACTGCTTTGTATCTGCACCATGATACGATGTCCCTTTTTAAATTGATGGGCGACAGATGGTAATTCGAATTTCACTTCCTCAATTTTTCCCGGAATGAATGCAGAGGGATTTTCAAAACTCTTCCTGTACCTGCCACGAAATACTTCTGCTCTTACCAACATCTGGTAACCTCCCATCGGGTATGGATCAGGGACAACAGGATTCTCTTCTGCATAAATGTTGACATCATTATAACTCAGATAATCAGGATATACATCTATCACTTTAACCACAAAATCTGCATCTGTTGTTGATATGCTGGTCAACAAATCTGCAATTACATTCCCTGTAATTGTTACATCTTGTGTCAACGTATCTGTTTGAAATACCAACACGTCCGTCCTGTGCGAAGCAAACCGCTGGTCGTCTGTCATATAAGTTCGGGTCCTGTTGAAATGCACAAAATCTTCATAAGGAACTGGTTTTGCAGGATCGCTGATATATTCACTAAAACTCTTTTCTGCTGTAGGTTTGGATGCACCAAGCCTGCCGCCAGGTTGAAGATACATAGCCTCGTCTTCTTTATTTTTAGGTGGCCATTGATTGAATGATTTCCATTCATTAGCACCGGTTATAAAAATGTTAGCCTCTGCAATTTGCGAGATGTCTCCTTTGCCGAGTAAAAAATAATTAAAGAAAGGAATCTCAAAATGTTGTTGATAATACTCACTGGTATTGGAACCAAACTGGATATTTCCATGATGTGTTCCATCCTGGTTAGCCCATTGCTCATGATACCAGGGGCCTTCTACAATTTTATTAAAAGTTTTACCCGGATTATTTTGTTCTGCCGCTTTGTAGGCATTCCATGCGCCCCAATCATCTTCGGCATCAAACTGTCCACCAACCCACAACATAGCGGGTTTTAGATTTTTGGTTGCGTTACGGGCATCACGTGCTTTCCACCACGCATCATAATTTGGATGAGCCATCAGATCTTTCCAGAAAGCGATGCTATCTCCCATATATTTAGTAAGATTTTTCAAACTGCCTGCATCAAGATAAAATTTGTAATTATCATGAATAGGATATCCAACAGAAGGAGCGGGAACATTTACAGGTTTGGGATGAGGCACACCAAAGGCAAATCCTAAAGCTGAATAAAAATCAAACGCATCCATTTGAAAAAACGCACCATTATGATGGAAGTCATCACCGATAAACCAATTGGTAACAGGGGCTTGGGGACTAACCGCTTTCAAAGCGGGATGGTTACTTGCTGCAGCCATGGTAGAGTAAAAGCCCGGATAGGAAATTCCAAATATTCCAACTTTTCCGTTGTTATTTGGAATGTTTTTTATAAGCCAATCTATTGCATCATACGTATCACTTGATTCGTCAATCTCTTTACCTGTCTTGTTAGCATTAAATGGACGCACATTTTCAAATTTACCCTCACTCATCCATCGCCCACGAACATCTTGCGTTACCATAATGTAACCTTCTTTGAAATATTCTTTTTCATAGCTATTCCAGTAAGCTCTAAAATTGTCTTCTCCGTAAGGCAGGCAGGAATAAGGAGTCCGGGTCATTAAAATAGGGTGCGGTTCACTGTTGTTCTTTGGAATATAGATAGAGGTAAATAATCGTATACCATCACGCATTGGAATATAAACTTCTTTCTTGGTATAATTATCCCTGATCCATGCTGAATCAGCATTCTGTGCTTTCGTGTTAAAAGAGGCAATAGTGAATAATAAAATAAGTAATGGTTTCATAATCTTAAGTTTAATTGTAATACAAATTGATTCTTTAAAAATTAAAAAAACTTTATTTTGGCTTCTTTTGCCATGGTTGATGTTCACGAACCAATCATAAATCATCTCCTTGTGTTTCGTGAAGACACGAACCACGGCGAGGGCTTCGGTAAATTTTATATGGATGAAAGAAATATGGTAAAGTTGTATTTTATTTTTTTCATTATTCAATGATTAATGGAATTAAATTTTTATGATTCATACGTTTTAGGATCAGGAAGAAAATAATTACAAAAAAAGCCCCAACAATTGCTTCAGCAGACAGCATATACCTGCTGTTAAATTTATCATGCATCCACCCGTCAAATGTGGTCATATATACAACAGGTAAATTGCCGAGAGAGGCCAGCAGAGAATATTTAGTAGCCACGTTCCTTTTTCCAATTACAAAAATAATGATGGCCGTAAATGCAGCATATCCTAAACCCATACTAAAGGCGTAAGCAAGCACACCCACTATATACACTACAGGATGGTAGGGCATTATAGCTATCGCAAACGTAACTAAAGCACAAATAAGACCGGTTCCCAGATAGGTATACCATACTCCCCATTTATCCGCTATGAAGCCACCGGCTATACAACCCAATGCACTTACCACACCACTAACCAAACCCGTGATAAGCACCACTGTATTTACGCCGACCTTCCAGTCTTTAGCAACTGCCGACCATAAATTGGCCATCGCACCACTGCTGATTGGCATGCTAATGAGTATTATTACAAATAATGCTGCGGGAAATTTTATCATTGAAAAAATATCTTTACCCATATTTTTAATCTCCTTCAATATTGTTATTTCTTTATGATGCGGTATGTCTTTGATCAAAAGAATTACCAATGAAAAAAGTAAGGATGCAATACATAAAGACAAACCTGCTGTGATAAGACTGAAATGAGTGGCAAGCCACAAACCGGCGCCTCCACCAAATCCCATACCGGCAAGGCTTCCGGCCTGATACCAGCCAGATGCTTCCCCCTTTTTGTTTTCTTTAATACTTTTGGCTATAATACCATTAATGGGTAATAATGTGATTGTTGTCGCAACCTGTGATATAAAAACGATCAGAGAAAGAAATGCCGCTCCCTTAACCGTAAAAGGAATAAAGCAAAGCAACAGCAGGGTAAGAATGGTCGATACTATGCCAATCCAAAACCATTTATGTAAACTGAGTGTAATATCCACCACGGGCCCCCAAAGGAAACGCCAGAGATTAGCCGAAACGCCAATGGCGACAATGCCCGCAGTCAGCGCTACAGCAAAACCATTTTTTGTCAATAAATATGGTAACGCAACTGTTACAAAACCCTGGCTGATTCCACTGGGCATCATCAGGAAAAAAATATAAAATGGTTTGACGTATTGTTGTTGTTGCATGTTTATTTTTTATCCAAAACCATAGTTTGCGCCTTCACTAACCAATCATAAATCACTCCTTGTGTTTCGTGAAGACCCGCGCCACTGCGATGGTTACATTTTTTTATAACCCGGTCCTTTTAAAAATCTGCCGGAAAAAGATCCGGTAGGTTCACCATTCTTCAATACCAGCATACCATTTACAAAAACATAACTCACACCTGTTGCGTACTGATGCGGCTTATCATAGGTAGCATGGTCCTGTACTTTTGCCGAATCTAAAATTACGATGTCAGCGTAATTACCCACTTTTAGCTCGCCGCGTTTTTGCAGTTTTAAATGTGTAGCAGGAAGATTGGCCAATTTATAAATGGCTTGTTGCAACGTCATTAATTTTTCATCACGGGAATATTTTCCTATCACCCTTGCAAAATTTCCATAGGCTCGGGGATGTGCACTTGATTTTAAAAATATTCCTTCGTTAGTATAGGCTGCTTCATCACTTCCAAAACTTACCCAGGGTAGTACAATTTCTTTTTTAATATTATTCTCATCCATCTCAAAATAAGCAACGCCTACCCTGGTGCTGTCCTGTATTATCAGGTCCATCGCTGTTTCTTCAGCGGAAGTCCCACGCATTTTAGCAGCTTGGGTCAATGTTTTTCCAGTAAATTTTTTCAATGAATCCTGTTTAAAAGCAAGCAATAAAATATTATCGGGGCCACCTGTTTCATAATATTCATTTTCCCAATCGTTTGCTTTGGTATGCATGGCTGTTATCATCTGTTTTCTTATAACAGGGTCTTGTAAACGCTCTCCGAGTTTTCCGAAACCGCCATCCTGAAGTGTAGGCGGAAAACATGATGTTAAACCTGTAGCTGCTGCCGTATAAGTGTACATGTCTGCGGTGATGTCGATACCTTGTTTGCGGGCATTCTCCACCATTTGTATTACGGTGTCCATTTTATTCCAGTTGTCTTTTCCTGCTGCCTTTAAATGGCAGATCTCTACCGGAATGTTGGCTTCTTTTGCAATAGTGATAATTTCATTGATGGCTGGTATTAACTGATTGCTTTCACTGCGGATATGGCTGATATAAGTGCCTCCATACCTGGATGCTTCTTTCGCAAGTGCCAACAGTTCATCTGTTTTTGCAAAAACATCTACCGGATACTGTAGTGCACAGGTAACGCCCAATGCACCTTCCTTCATTGCACTGTCTACTAAAATTTTCATGCTGTCTAATTGTTGAGCAGTCGGCGCTTTATCATCTTCTCCAATTACATATTGCCGTACTGTTCCCGTACCTACAAACGAAGCGATATTGCAGGAGATACCTTTATGCTCCAGCGTGTTCATGTATTCTCCTAAGGTGTTCCAGGTTACCGGGTATTTGATATCGCCTTCATTCTTTTGCATTTGCTCTTTCATATCGGCATTCAAAGGCCCCATGCTAAATTCTGTAAATATTTCCGTAGTTACTCCCTGCCTGATGTCGCTTTGCGCCCTTCCATCTTGGAAGAGTGATTCTTCTGAATGTCCCATTACGTTGATGAATCCCGGCGCTACTGCTTTGCCCCCGGCATCGATCTCATTTGTTGCAGAAGCATTTTTTAAATCACCGATGAAGGCAATGGTATCTGCGTTAATACCAATATCTCCTTTAAACGGTACTCCTCCTTTGCCATCATAGATCATTCCGTTGCGTATGATAGTGTCGTATTTTGTTGGCGTGTTGCATGAATAAATCAGCGATGGAACCACTGCAAAAAAGATGATTTTTTTCATTGTATTCATTTTTAAAGTTTTTTTAAAGCTATTGTTCTCTTGTTAGAACATTCACCATAAATTTCTTCCTTTTCCTTGCGTTTCGTGAAGACACGAACCACGGCGATGGCCTTTTTTTCCAATGGTTCGTGTCTTCACGAAACAATAATCAATCGCATTTTATTTATTGGACAATTTTTTTATCAACTCATCTTCAATCGGTGCTTTAATTTTTACAACAGAATCCATAACCGGGTTAGGGATCGTTGCAGATAAAATATATTGCATGAGCTTCCATCCGTTTGGCTCTTTTACCAGCACACCCGAACCCCTGCAAATTTTCATTTGTGTATTCAGGAGTTCATCAAACCATGCATGTGTTCCCGGTGGGTCAATGTAGATATGCCGCTCCAGCGAAGTGAAATTCCAGGTTCTCTTTTTATCAAAATAGGGTTTTGCCCAAACCATGTATTCATTTTTAGTCCATCGTTCTGTTGCATCAGTTCCGGTGAAAACGGCATAGTCGGTAAAGAAATTAAAGTAGGTTTTATAGTCTGCTTTGGCGGCAGCGACGTTGAAAGAATCCAACATAGAAATCACTTCTTTTTGTTCGTTTACTGTGCCGCGCATTGAGTTGGCCAAATTTTGTGCAGGCAAATTATATGAATACGTGAAAGAAGTAATGAGGATTGAAAAGATGATTTTTTTCATTTTGTAAATTATGTTTTAGTGAAGTTTGCTTTACTTATTCTGCATGGGCCAAACTAGCAATCGCTTTTCGTTTTCGAAATAATTTTTTGAATAAATAGATCAATGATACGAATGCAATAAAAATTCCTGCAGCTTCAATTTCATTAGACTTTGAATGAGAGAGTAGCCAGGCAAGAACAATTAAAGTAAGAAGCGGTATGATGATGCCGCCGGGTAATGTAAACGATGCGGGAAATTTATTCTCTCTGCTTATCCTGAATTTAATTAAAGCCAATGCCACGCCCACATATAAAAGCAGCATAGCGATAGAAGAAAGAATAATTAATTGCCTGAATCCCCCCGAAATGGCCAACAAAAAAGCGAGCACCGCAAAAGAAATTATAGCAAGATGAGGCGTAGCATATTTTGGATGAACCTTCGACAAAAATTGAGGTAATAACCCATCATTCGCTCCGGCAAAAAGAACCCTTGGTATTACAATGATTGTGGAATATAAAGTTCCAATGATGGATATAAGGCCGCCAACCAGTAAGATTTTAATCCCCAGGTTTCCTGTAAGCCTACCGGCCACCGCTGCTAAAGGGGCTTTCTGTGAGATCAATTCTGGCTCTAAAGTGCTTTGCGAAACTAATTGTATTAATGAATAGAACACAATGATTAAGGTGGCTCCCAACAACAATCCCATTGGAGCAGTGCGTTTTGGATTCTTCATTTCTCCACTAACATTTAACGCGGTCCCGCCGCCAAAAAATGCAAAAAAAAGTAACAGGCAGGCGCTCCCTAATTTATCTGACGAAGGAAAACCGGGCCAATGCAGGTTACTGGTGTTGAGTTTAAAAAGTCCTACCACCACCAATAACACAAGTGGCAACACTTTTAAAAGTGTAGTGGCCTTCGCCACCCTCATTCCTTGTTTTACACCAAGAATATTACTATAAGTAAATAGTGCTAAACAGAAAATAAAGAATATTGCTCTGAAAAAAAGTTGGTTAAAAACCGGGAAGGAAACAGACAACATATCTGCTATTCCGTTTACAAGAGCAGCGCCCAATAAAATTCCTGACACAGCCAGCAACATGTTCGCAATAGTGCCAAAATAAAGTCCCCAGGCCTTTTCAATATAGGCATAAGCACCCCCCGAAGTATTGATGCGACTGCTGGCCTCTGCAAAGCATAAAGCGACCAAAAGGTACATCCCGCCGCAAACTATATAAGCCAGGATGCTTGCATTTCCTAAAATGCCAGCTATAATTGCTGGTATTAAAAAGATACCACTACCAATAGCAAGATTAAGAACGTTAGTCGTGACATCTAACACCCCTAATTCCCTTTTCAAGTGTTCGCTTTGAGTGGAGTTATTTGCAATAATTTCCTGGTGTAGCGATTCAACAGGTTTACCTAAAGAAGTCATGCAGGAAGAGTTTTATTTAATAATTATTTTGAGATTGTTACCGATTGTTTTGGTGTTCACTTATTTTTTTGTTGTATCCTGAAGGCTTTGCATATCCAACATCAGTTTTGAAATATCCCAATAAAACTCTTCTCTTACTATCTTTCCATTTACAAACTGAACATTGATCTCTGGTATAATTTTTTGTTCATCCTGGTCATTTATTATCATCTCGTATTTTTGACCGGTATATCCCAGAGAGCATGTTGGTATCAGTAAAACAATAAAAATACTTGTTTTCTATTTTGTGATTTTATTTTTTTTACACACAATGATTCAAAGTTTCTTTAGCAGCGATAAATGCAATACCCAAATCTTTCTTTGCCATAGAGCTGTCATACACTATCGCCGCTTCGTTGAGAGGATTACCATTATTTAGCATCAGCGAAATGTCAGAAACTTTATAACTTTCATTGGCAATTAAATAATTTTTTCCGTGAATGCCTTTTGTGGTTGCTGCCTGGAAAATGGCTTCGGCCACGTCTCTTACATCTATCATTGAAAACATCGTGTCGGTTGCAAACAGCATTTCTACAAATGGATTAGCAGCTATTTTATTTTTTATCAAATATTGCATACCCATAGAAGTGGAATCGGGTCTTTCAGAAAGAGGGTTTCCAATAACCCAGGTGGGGGACACGGAATTAATTTCAAATGAAAGATCCGGTTTTGCTGCAATAAATTTTCTTACCTCCTGGTCGGCCAAAAATTTCGCTTGTCCATAAGGGTGATCCTGATCACTTAGGTAAGGCGTATCCTTCTCCGTAAAAATATGATTGTCAGGGTAGGTTGCAGGGCTTAATGGAAAGGAAGTATTCCATGCTGCCACCGACGCAATGAACACTACTTTTTTAAGCCGCTTTGATTTTGATATCACCCCCAGAAAATTTCGTGTGCCCTGAACCGTTGGTTCAAACAATTCGGTTTGTGGGTCTTTTACATCCAGCTTAAAAGGGGTACCACCATGAACGATGATGTCGCAGTCTTTAACGAAATTCCCTAATGCTTCTTTATCCCGTACATCTAAAGGGAAAATCTCCAAATTATCGGTGGCGTTACTAAGTGAAAATAAGTGTTCATACTTACTTTTATTGCTGATATCGGTCGAAGAAACTTTTACTTTATAATTTTCTTCGAGAAATATTTTCGTGATGTAGCTGCCGATAAATCCCGAACCGCCGATGATTCCTACTGTTTGCATGATGTTTGTTTTTATTTGTTTAAGAAATGTTGTGAAACCGCGCCCTTTCTTCGACAAGCTCTTAGATAGGCTCAGGAGGACAGACTTGAGGGAGGTGGCTACATAAATGCCCTCACATCCATACCCATCTGTTCCATACCAGCAACCCATGTATCTTCATCTATTCCACCGGATGCAATCCAGTCTTCATCGGAAAGTGCTGCCCGCCAATTCAGTAGTGGCGCAGCATCGGCGCCTACCGTATTGCGGAATGTTGCCTTTTCTCCATTTGCAATTGCTAAAACAGTTTCCGCAACTTCAGAAGCCATAACATGATGCGAAGCGGAAGCCTTCAGGTATGCTTCCATGCGAACCTGGCCGGAATATAATGACTGAACTTTTCTAAGGTTTAATTTAGAAATGATTGGCGTGTCTATTACCCCGGGTTCCACAACCGCTACTTTAATACCAAATGGGGCTACTTCACTTGCGAGGCTTTCGCTCAGTGCTTCTAAAGCTGCTTTGGAAGCGCAATAAGAACCGTGGCATGGGCTATATAATTTCCCCGATACTGAAGTAATGTTAATAATATGGCCGTTTTTTCGGTTACGCATAGCCGGAAGCACCGCCTGTATGCAACGAAGTCCTCCAAAAAAATTCCTTTGAAAAAATTAATCCTTTTTTCATTTTGTTTTATTTATTGGTTAAAAAATAAATGCTACAGTAATTGCAAGGCGTACCCAAAATTTAATTTTTCAAAACGATTCTGAATCTTGCCTTGCCAACTATGAAATTCCATTATACCGAATAGCCCGCTATATAAATTCTTTGAGTAGCCAGATCAACCGTTCCAACACCCCACACCTGTATTGTATTGACCCATGTATAATCTTTTGAAGAGCTAAACAGCGTTACGTTCTCCCGCAAGTCGGAGATGCTGCTATCCTGGCCGCTGGATGGCAACACCATCCGCTTTCAGTGAAATCTTTTGTCCGTTTTCTGTGGTTATTTCTGCATGACCATTCAGTTGAAAACGGCCGTCTGCACGAACATGAGTATAGTCAATTCCCGAAACTTTACCTGAGAGTTTTGAACCGGTTGCTTCACTGGCGAATGCCACATCAAACCTGGCACCTTCGGGTGTTGGCGGTATTTTTCCTGATGCCAAATCTTCAAAACTTACACCGTATTCGATTAATCCCGTAATGCTGAGTGTATATTCATAAAGAGGTTGACCCAAAGTAATTGTGCTCATTTCTTTTTGTTATATTGCTTCCTTTAAAAGGTTTTCGGCTAACTCCTTTTTTGTGTATGTTTTTTAGCATTGGTTTATGCCTTCAGGAATTATTGAAAATTTGAAACCTTTTGTATCCTGAAAACATAAACCAAGGATGAAATTGAAATTGCCGGTTAAATATCTACGGGCATTGAAATGGTGATTGGGTCCAATACGGTGTGTTTGTTTTTTAACTCCTTGATATTGGGATCCGCGAAAATGGACTGGAATTTTTCCATGTCCGTTACTTCGAATACGATCGCTATCGAATTAGGATCGTCAGTATCCTGGAAAGTTTTAAAGCCCGAAACGGCTGGCGCAAATGCATCAACTCTTTCCTTGTGGCCTTTCAGCCATGTATTAAAGTCGCCTACTTTGTGGCGTGCTATTACTGTTGACATTGTTTATAATTTATTTTGTTATTGCCTACTCTGATCGGTTTTCGGCTGCTCCGTTTTTTTATTAGTTGATTAAACAGTGAGGGATTTGTGTTTTGTCAAGACCGTAACCTCAGTGGGAAAATTTAAAAAACGTGGAGTAAAAAAATCTTTTTTTTATTGATGACTCCCTGTTTTTTAATCTTCGATAAATTTTACATAGCCTTTAAAACACTCTTTGCTATTTCCCATTTACCGCCTTTATTTACGGTGGTATTTGTAAATGCACCTTTCATATCAATCTTTTCTCCCTTTTTAGTTTTTCCCGTAAGATGATAAGTACCGGTAGTTGTTATACTTCCATCACTTTCTTTTACATTTTTATCCACCTTAATTGTTACATTAACCACTTTATTATTCTTAAATTCGTTAGCCAACGAATCGCTGATGGCATCATTACCGGTTGTTGTGGTGTTATCCGGATTTACTCTAACTGCATCGGTTGTGTACATGCCTTTTAAAGCCTTCGCGTCTTTATGGTTATAAGCGCTCTCAAATTTTTTTGCCAGCGCATTCATATCGTTATTGATATTTTGAGCTACCAACGGATTTACCAAAGCAATGCAAAAAGCGATTGCTAATAGCAGGCTAAATTTGATTGTTTTTTTCATTGTTATAAATTTTAGTTTGTTTGATTTAAAAAAGTTGCTCTGTTATTTATTTAAGTGATAAATAAAAATTGGAGTTGCGTTCTGAAATCCTCTTTATTTATTGATCCACTTTTGAGAAATCTCCATATATTCCTTCCCGCACTATTTTGCCATCGGTATTAAATTCATCAAATACCACCATAGGAACTTTGAATACTTCTCCGGTTTTTTTTGACTTGCCAGTCCATATCCACCATGATTGCACCATCATGCTGTTATCCTTTTTGTAGTGCAGGTAATCCGGGTAGCCCTGTGGAATTTGTTTGATGTCATCATACTTATCAAAATCGCCATGCCACGCTTTCATCGCGTCTGCAATGGCAACAGGTTTTTCCATACCTGATACCCACCATTTGGCGGTATCCGAATACATGTTCGCAAGGGAACCCCAATCTTGTGCTTCGTAAGCTTTTGTGACATTATTCACTACGTCAATGTATGGGTGCTTGATGTAGATAGTGCCATTTTCTTCCTGTTGGCAAAAAGCAGTCATTCCAAAAAGGAATAAAGCGGCTGTTACAATAATCTTTTTTATTTTTTTTAATATTAATTTTAATTTTTCCCTACTCATACGGCTTTTCGGGATACGCCCCCGCTTAAACACCTAAGCGGAACAGGTTTCAATCTTTTCTATTTTTTTAGGTTATTTTTTCTTTGCTTCATCCAACGAGTTTCTGCCCGCGGCGTTTATAATTGCACTGCGGTCGTAATAAGTATAATAGCGGTCAATTTTTTTATCAGCGTTAAAGTGTACCGAAAAGTTCATACGTACAGAAACAGGCTTACCTTTTATGATCATCTTGTTTGTAAAATAAACGAGATCATAAATACCTTCAGGCGCGCCAGCTTTTATTTTCCCCGTTACATTAATTGGAGTATGGTTAAATTCACTTAATGACATAGAATCAGTTCCGTTTTGTTTTGATTTTTTCCACCAGGCAAGGAGAGCAGTTTTGCCTGTTATTTTAGTTCTTGTAGCCATATCACCGTCAGGATAGGCATACACTACGTCATCAGCCAGCATATCACCCCACGTGTCATAATCGCCTTTGGCTAAAAGCTGAAGAGATTTTTCAGTCAGCTCAGAATATTCCGTTGGAGCAAGGGTTAAATTAGGATTGGTAACTACCGGAGATACCGAATCTTTCATCGCAGTTGTTTTATTTGCTGGTGCGAAATTATTGCAACCGATTAAAAAAAAGATTACAACAACTACAATTGCTGTAATTGAGCGAAAAAGAATTTTTTTCATTTTTTTTAGTTTTAATTTTTCCCTACTCTTCTGGCTTTTCGGAATCGCCCCTGCAGGAAAGCCTCTGCAGGCAGGACCGTTTTTTAAAGTGATGGCTGGCTTCACTTTTATTTTATTCAGCTTCTTTATAAAATTCAATTTTGGGAGTTCCTTCTACTCCGGCGCTCATCATTAATTTTTTCTTCTCTGCCGAATTCATAGATGCTTTGGCCTTGGCCATATCTGTAATATCAAAAACAATATGTACCAAATTCGAATCTTGAACACCACGGGCCAATACCACATCTACCAATCCATCACTTGCCCTTTTTGCCGAACCTTCAGTATCAAACACTTTTAACCAGGCATCGAAGTCTTTTACCTTATGGGTAATTTCTACCCATTGCTTTTCATGTGAATTGGGGTTGTACCTGATTACTTTAAAAAATTCTATATCAGGTTTAGAAATAACCCCGGCTTTTTGCATTGCCTCTTTCAGTTTTGGGCTGTTTCCAAAATCCTTTGCTTTTTGCATATCTGTTACAGTATATGCCGTCTTTATATTATTGGGGTGGTCTATTTCCCTGCCGACCACTATGGTTTCCAGGCCATTGGCTTTGCGGTTGTTGGAATCGGCATCAAAAACGGGTCTCCATTTCGCATAGTCTTTAACGGTGTGCGTGATTTCTGCTACAGTAAATGGTTTAAATTCCGGAGCCGCCGGTGGGGGTGTTGGCGCTGCAGGTGCAGATGCGGTAGTTGTGTCTGCAGTGCTGGCCTGTGCATCATTCTTTGTTGAAGAGTTGCTATTGCAGGAAGATATAGCGGCAATCAAACCCAATGCTAATAAGGGTTTCAGAAATTTGTTACACTTTTTCATTTTGTTTTTTTTATTTTGATTAATAAAGAGTTTAATAATTACTTTAAAAAATTTATGCGATTTTATAAATCAATAAATCCTTTTTATTAAGGCACTCACGTTTAGGCATAGACGTAAAACTCAGGATTTACTATCTGCTTTAATACTTCAACAGGGTTACCAGTTTGATGTATATTTTAGGTTTTGCAGTTTTTGTTTAGACAGGGATTGATTATATCACATAAACATAACAGAAAGAATAATGCAAACTATAGTATTTAGGACGAAAGGGGCTAAATATTGTCCGAATAGGGGGGTTTATTTATCGGGAGAGAGAAAGTGGTGCGACATTTTGAAATGCATCCTGTTTAATGTTGACGGGCTTTATTGCATTAAAAAATCTATAATTCTTTCTCAAATTATTCAGGCAATCTAATTATGTACCCTGCTTAATTCTTCCTCAGCCCCTGTTGACCTTTGGCTTTTTACTTTTAAAGCCTTATTACCAAAACTATGCGTCCAGGTAATTTTATAGGCAACTTGTCCAAAATTTACACTGGATCTGATGATAGTACCATCAATGGGCACATCGCTTTTAAATGCAAAATTCCCGCCGCTGTTGAACATATCATTGGCTGCAAAACGCAGGATATCTTTGTTGTTGCTGAATTTCTTTTGTAGCCCCGCGTCCACCCGATAAATGGGGTTATATTTACTGGTACCGAAGTAACCGGCGGAAGTATAAAAACCGGTTAGTTCTAATGCCAAATCTTTATTCAACGTAAAATGTTGCGTTGAGTTAAGGTCGTAATCAAAAATATGTAACTGAACCGGGGAATTGTTATAGTTTGTATTTACCTGCCGCCAGTCAACATTGATATTATTTTGCATAGTCCACCATTTGGTGATAATAAATGGTAATGAAAAGCTGGCTGTTGCATACTGTTCATATTTTGAGTTCTGTGCCGAATAATATACAATGTTTGTAAGAGAGTCAATTCTTTGGGCTTGAAAACTTTCAATAGTATTGTTTTCATGTGTAAAGCTTAAAGAGAATATATAATTTTTGAAAACATAACTTGCCTGAACAGTATTGGCAATAGCGGGTTGCAATGCAGGATTGCCGGTAAAATAAGATTTGGGGGTAAAGAAAATAGTGAAAGGTGCCAGGTCGTTAAAGGTTGGGCGTGTAATGCGCCTGCTATACGAAAAGTTGATACTGTTGTCATCATTGATCTTTTGAGAAATATAAAAAGTGGGGAATAATTCGCCGTACTTTCTATTTACAATATTCGCCGTTTGTTGCGTGCCCAGGTTTGAAGAAGTATATTCATATCTAAGGCCGGCCATAATACTGGTTTTACTATTCAGGTCCGTTGTAAAGGAAGTGTATGCAGCGCCTATATTTTCTTTTAATAAATAATTGGCAGAAAGGGCAGAATCCGTTACCCAGGTACCCAGTAAATTCTGTACACTTACATCATTAGTGAATCTTGAAAAGGAAACTTTGGCGCCGGTTTCCAATGTAATTTTTTTACCTATTGTTGTTGTGTAATCTGTTGAGAAAACTTTGAAATTGATCGGAGTTATTTTTCCGCTTCTTATGTTTTCATTAAACAAAAAATTTGATGAGCCTTTATAATATTGGTTAAAATAATTATTAGGGTTATTGTCTTTGTAATAAATATAATTAGCATCGAAGTTCAATACCTTCCCGGGTTTATATGTATGCTGAAAATTAAGATTGGCCATAATATTTTGCCAATGATTAGTTTCATGATCCACAGTAGTGATAGTGGTATCTAATATGCCGTTTGTTTGTACGGTAGATCCACTATTGGCCGTCATTACCCATTGACTGTTGTACCCGCTTACCAATGCCCCTATTATTGTTGCGGTATCAAGTTGGTAATCCAGGCCAACCCTTATATTATGCGCCTGCGTTGTAGGTTCACGTTTAGTAAAGGAATTGTCAGTAATTATATCACTGCCCTTCGTTACCTGCGTAAAGCCAGTGCCGGACTGAATTGTCTGGGTATAGTTGAAATTATAATTTCCAAATAAGTTAATCCTGGACGTTCTGTAATTAAAATTTCCTCCCGCTGTGCCTAATGGCTCTTTCCCATATCCTCCTGAAAGAAAATAAGAACCGTTAGCTCCCTGGTAGGGGTTATTGATCAGAACAATATTAATGTATCCGGCATTACCTTCGGCATCGTATTTTGCCGGAGGTGTTGTAATCAGTTCTATCTTATCAATATTACTGGCACTGATGCCTGCGAGCAATTGGACGAGCGCATCCATAGGCATATACGTTATCTTGCCATTGATCATTACGACCACGCCGTTTTTCCCCTTGATGGCAATAGTGTTGTCCTGCAAATTAACCGTTACCCCGGGCGATTTAGACAGCACATCAAGCGCTGTACTCCCGGCATCTGTAATACTGTTTTTTACATTAATTACCATCCGGTCAATCTTTTGTTCAAACATGGGTTTCCGGGCAGCAACCGTAACAGCCTTTAATGCTATGTCAGCATTACGGAGGGAAATAATCCCCATGTCTTTTTTTATTTTATCCTGGTTTATTTCAAACACTTTAGAGAACACCTGTTGCTTTCCGGTAAAAGAGGCTGATACCAGGTAGGCGCCATTCGGAATATTTACAAAAGTATATTTTCCGACTTCGTCAGAAAGGGTACCTTTTACGAGGGAAGAGTCGGAAGATTTTAATAACAAAACCGAGGCATCTTTTATTGGGTTGCCGCTGGAATCAGCAATGGTACCATGAATTGTGGATTGTGCTAAAATTTGCTGGCGGGCAGATACCAAAAAACATAAAAAGCCAAAACATAAAATTATTTGCTTTTTCATTCTTTTTTTTGCTGTAAAAAATATTATGAGTACTAAGCAGGGCTTGTTAATTAATCTCTTCCAAATGTAGATAATATAATATTATAAATCATTAGTTTGAATGGGATTGAGGTAATTTTATATCCGAACAGGGAATTTATTTACAGGGAGGAGAAAAATAAAGGCGAAATAATGGATATTAATTCAACAAGTTAATTGCCACCAGGTATTTTTACTTCGTGTAGTTAAATACGCTATTCTTTATTAAAATAGGAATCATACTTATTTATTGTTTTACTCTAAGTTTACAAATCATTATGCTATCACCCCACCTTATCCATTTTAAGATCAAAGAAAACAGCGGTTCCTTTTTTACTCCCTCTCTCATTTTACCATTCAATTGGGTAGTAAGAAGCGAAATTAATTGCATACCGAAGCCGTTGCCCCGCATTACATCTGTTTCTCCGATGCCATTATCAGAAACTCATCCTAAAACGACGGAGAATAAATTTTGTAGTAAAAAAGTATAGATTTGAAGTGTGGTGGTATGAATCTCTTGAGTCAAATAAAATAAAAAATAAAAGTATTTTTGCAACTGGCATTACAGAAAATGACAACCTATTTCAAATATCTTCCGGAAGATGTGCTTACAAAAAGGATTGAGAAAGGAGATTTCCCTTTTTCACAATATTTATTCTGGGATACTCCTCTTGAAAAAATAGATATTACAAAGCATAAAAACTATATCATAGAAAGGGTTTTAAGCCGGGGCTTGTTACAGGATTTTTATTATCTATTGAAAATTTATACAACGGAAGAAATAATCATAGCAGTAAAAAACAGCAGAGTGCTGGATAGAAAAACAGTAAATTTCTGTAGCCACTATTTTAGGATACCTCTAAATGAACTACATGCTTCATCTTACTACAATTGATACAGCTACTTATTTGCTTCTAAAGGAAGTTTTTACAACAGAAATAATAAAAAATAATTTTGCTTTAGCCGGGGTCACTTCGCTGGCACTGCAGATAGGCCATCGCCAATCTATTGACCTGGATATATTCTCCCCAAAGCCATTTGATGTGAAGGAGTTGGAGATAATTTTGACAACAAGCACTAATTTTTCTTTTAAATATGCCGGCAATAATACCCAAATGCTATTTGGCAATATCAATAATATAAAATGCGACTTTGCACATGAACCGGCCACTTTATTAATGCCATTTATTGTTGCAGATGGAGTTAGCTATTTCAACGTAGAGGACATAGCTGGGATGAAATTGCATGCCATTTGTGGAAGAGGCAAAAAGAAAGATTTTTTTGATGTGTATGCACTGTTGCAACTATATAACAGAGAAACATTGATTGACTGGTTCACCCAAAAATATGATGACAAACAATTGTTCTTTTTATGGCGCAGCATTTTGTATTTTGAGGATGCAGAGAATGATCCTGATATTGAAGGTTACCCACCTTTTACTAAAGATTGGAAAGAAATAAAGGAGTTTATTACCACTAGCTTTTCGTAGCTAATCTTTTAAATTAATTTCTCTTTATTTGCCAATGCTAATCAATTCTTATACTATTGAAGGGATAAAACCGTGAATAATTTAAACAGGAAAGTTAACTAATACCGATTACATATCCGTGGGAGTCCAATTGCATTGTGATCTAAACGGATGTTATATCGGCATTATACCACAAACATTTTGGACATGATAGAAATTATAAAAGGTATAATTTATCCTTTTGAAGTATGCTTTCAGGGAATTTTAATTATCACGGGTTTCAACCCGTGGGTAGGTATTGAAACTTCAAAGGCTTTAGCCAAAGTTTTTGATTCTTCGCAAGATATGGTGTTTTGACTTTTGGCTAAAGCCAGGAAAGACCAACACAATTCCACTAACTAAAGTTAGTGGTAATTGATAAGCTGAATGAAGTGCAAAGCAGTGAATTATTTTGCTTGAAAAACTTACTAAATTACCTCTTTCGAAGTATAGAAATACGGAGGCTAATTCAGAATGGATCATTCTTTCGATTGCATTAGCTATTGTTTCCTGAAGAAAAGAATCACTGCATAAGTTACGACACTTTATCCTTTTTAAAACCAAAGAAAACACTGGTCCCGAATTTTATTCCCTCTCTCATTTTACCATTCAATTGGGGATTAACGCATAATCATAACAGTTATAAAAATACTTTCCTAAAATGTTTGAATTCTTTGGAGCAGATTTTCTTTCAAACCGGCGCTCAATGGGATGGGATGTCGTCCAATGATCACGTGGCTTTCCGCTACTTCTTCTATTTGGTTTATATTAATGATATAAGAGCGATGGATTCTTACAAAAATATCTTTCGAAAGTTTTTCCTCGATTGTTTTAAGAGTAACTGATAGCAGGTGTTCTTTATGGCGGGTAAATATCCGTGTATAATTGCGGTCAGCTTCAATGTACATAATATCCGATATCATTATTTTTATCATTTTCTCTTTGCATCTCACAAATATGCGATCACTTAAAATGAAATGTTGTACTTCATTCAAATTAATAGGTACGAGCGGGCCTGTGTCCTTTTCAGCCATCCTGCAAATAGTTAATTCGATAGCTCTTTGTAAATCCAATTGTTTAAATGGTTTGGAAATGAAGCCGGCGGGTTTGGTAGTTTTGGCCCTGTTAAATGTGGCTTCGTCTCCATTGGCGGTAAGATAAATTATGGGAATGTTGCAAAATTTTTTAATTTGTTGTGCAGTTTCAATACCGTCCATTTTACCTCTAAGGTTAATGTCGAGCAAAATAATATCTACATTATTTTCTTTCACATGCATGATGGCTTCTTCGCCACGTGGTAAAATACCATCCACTTCATAACCAAGATTGGTCAGTTGAAGAGATATTTTGGCGGCAATGATCATCTCGTCTTCTACTACCAATATTTTTACGAGATTGTCCATCGTTGATTAAGGTGTCATTTTTAAAATGATAGCGGAGAAAAATTATTAATCTTAAGGGTAAATATATAATAAACATTTTATTTTTATTTAAAAATGGTATTAAAAAAGATTGATGTACCGGGGATTTTAAAAATGAATAGGATAAAATAAATTGGGTGCATTTCAAATTGGCGCGTACGCCCAATAAATTAATCTGCCAATTGTTTGTATATTTACTCTGGAAAAAAAAGAAACCGCAGCAGATTTTATTCCATTGCTAACCTGCCGTGCCAAAGAAAAAACCTAAATTATTTTTATAGTAGGTAATTTGAAAAAATTTTTAAATGCCCCGTAAATTTGTAAAAGCAATTCGCTTTTCGGGTAATGTATCAGAGAGAAGCACTTCTTTCACCGGTCTTATATTTTGGGCTATAGGTCTTTCCCGCCCATATCGGAAGTATGTTTTAATCATTCTATCTGCTATGCTTTTGCAGGCATTGATTAGCCTGGCGCTTCCATGGCCACTCAAGTTGATAATAGATAACGTAATAGGTCATCATCCATTACCAAAATTTTTTAGTTGGATGGATTTGATTTTTAAGAATGAGCAATTTATTCAACTGGCAGCCGTCGCGGCATTAAGTTACCTGTTAATTACCTGCATTGGTTCATTCGCGGGTTATATTGATAATTATTACAATGAAAAAGTTGCCCAATATGTTGCAAATGATCTCAGGAAAAAAATGTACCACCACATGCAACACCTTTCCCTTTCCTATTACGATTCACATCAAACCGGTAAATTAATAAGCACCATAACTGCAGACGTAGCCACCATACAGGATTTTGCATCTTCTACCTTATTGAATATCCTGGTAGATTCCCTTACCATTTTAGGCATGATAGGAATTATGTTTTACCTGGATTCAGATTTTACACTGGTAGCCCTTGCCGTTACTCCATTTTTACTTTTTTTTGTTGCCCATTTTAAGAAAGCGATGAAAAAAGCTTCGCGCGAAGTGAGGAAAGATCAAAGCGATATGTTTGTTGTTTTGCAAAAAGGTTTGGAATCTATCCGGGCTGTAAATGCTTTTGGCCGCCAGGATTTTGAGGAAGACCGGTTGAAGAAGATCAGCCAGGAAACTGTGAATGCCGCATTAAAAGCGCGGCGTGTAAAATCTGCTCTTTCCCCTGTGGTAGCCATCACGGTTTCCGCGTGCACGGCTTTTGTGCTTTGGCGGGGAGCCGATTTGGTAGTCAATCACGTAATGACGGTTGGTACACTTACTGTTTTTTTAGCTTACATGGCTAAATTTTTCAGCCCTGTACAAGACCTGGCTAAAATGACCGGTACCATCGCTCAGGTTACTGTAGCATTGGAAAGAATACAAGCCATTTTAGAAACCAACGCCATTACAAAGCAATTGCCAAATGCTATAAATCCCGAAAGGCTAAAGGGGGATATAGTTTTCGACCACGTTACCTTTTCTTACAATAATGATTCGCCTGTAATAAGAGACTTTAATTTAAACATACATTGTGGGCAGCGAATTGGAATTTGCGGTGCTACAGGGAGCGGTAAGTCAACCATAGTAAGCCTTATAGCCCGCTTTTACGATCCTGTTTCCGGCAATATTCTTATAGATGGTACAGACATTTCTCAATTTACAATTGACGGATTGCGGGAGCAAATCGGATTTGTGTTGCAGGATACCATATTGTTCTATGGTACTGTTCGTGAAAATATCGCTTATGGGAGACCGGAAGCTACAGATGAAGAAATTATTGATGCAGCTAAACTGGCTAATGCTGATGAGTTTATTGCAAAGATGCCGCATGGTTATGATACTTTGGTGGGAGAGAGGGGCGTAACCCTTTCAGGTGGCCAGCGTCAGCGGATTGGTATTGCCAGGGCAGTTGTTCGTAATTCACCTATTCTTATCCTGGACGAGCCCACCGCCTCTCTCGATACAGAATCTGAAAAGATTGTTATGGAAGCACTCGAGAAATTAATGGTAGGGCGAACAGTGATCATTATTGCTCACCGGCTAAGTACTATTCGTGATGCTGATAAGATTGTTGTACTTGATTGTGGTTTAGTTGCCGAAGAAGGTACCCATGAAGAACTTATGAAGAAAGGTGAAATATATGCGGAACTTTGCAATGTGCAGACCTGGGCTGACCATAGCCTGCAGAAGAGATAAAGTTCCATTCATAATGTAGTTGAAAAATAATTGAATTAATATAATAGTAACAGTAAACAAAGAAAAAACCAAGATTATGTCGCATCGATCTATAATCATTTTTCCAGATGATACCGCCAGTGAAATCATGGATGCCATTGGCAGCGCGAAAGAGTCCATACGGATAAAGATGTTTCTATTTTCTGATCCCGGTTTGATCAGCGCTGTCATTGCAGCAAAGAACCGTGGTGTAAAAGTGAAAGTAATGCTCAACCCTGCACGCAACAATGGCGAAGAGGAAAATGAAGAGACCCGGAAGATGCTGCTGGAAGCCGGAGTAGAAGTACGGGATAGCAATCCCATTTTTACTATTACTCATGAAAAATCAATGGTGATAGATGAAAGAATAGCATTTATAAAATCATTAAACTGGGAAACAAAAAACTTAACCGAAACACGCGACTATGCCATCATCACTACTCATCCTCATGAGGTAAAAGAAATTATTTTGTGTTTTGAAGCCGACTGGTACCGGAAAAACTTTGAGCCGGGTGAAAATATGAATCTTATCTGGTGCAGCAATAACGGCAGGACCAGGATAGCGAGATTTATTGATGAAACAAAGCATTCCCTTTTTATACAAAACGAACGTTTCCAGGATCTTGTTATCATCGAACGGTTGGTGCATGCATCAAGGCGTGGTGTAAAAGTGCATGTGATGGCACGTCCGCCGCATACTTTACGAATGGAAAAATTAGTAGAAGGTGTGGGAGGTTTAAGGATCATGGAAGATGTAGGGATCAAAATTCATAAACTCAAGTACCTGAAATTGCATGGGAAAATGTTGTTAGCTGATGGTTGCCGTGCTATCATCGGATCTATCAATCTTACACCCGGTAGCTTTGACCACCGCCGCGAACTTGCTATTGAAGTACATGATGAAGATGTGATAGAAAGACTTCAAAAGATTGCTCATTATGATTGGGAAAATTCACACCCTCTTGACATTACTGACCAGGGGCTTTTACAAGACCTGGAGAGCATGGGCAAAGGTGGCATTGAAAAGATTGTACTTAATGAAGAAACAATACACAAAATGAATCATAAACATAAATAATAGCAATGCTTCATAAAGGTGGATTTATAGGACATGTAATTGAGGAGGTTTCGAAATAGAAATGATCCACCGCGTATTTGTAAATGATGAAAGAGCGTGAATGGGATTAGTTGAAATTTTTTCTAACTGCACTAATGAATAATTTTATTTGTTACATAGTTTAATTTTTATTTTTCAAAAAAAAACCTACAATTATGAAATTAGTTTTATACATATCCCTGGTTATTTCTTCGCTTACATGCCAGAATATATATGGCCAAAAGGCGTCTTTTGATAAAGTAAAATTTTTTGAGGATACTTCGATTATCAATGCGACCATTACAACAGACATGGTGAAGATCCTCAGGAAAAAAGATAAAATAGGGCTTAAGTTTCCTGCTGATTTTTCGGCTACGCTTCCCGATGGCACTACCACTAACGTACCTATAGTGCTCGAAGTAAGAGGGCATTTTAGAAGAGCAAATTGTTATTTGCCTCCATTGAAAGTTATTTTTAAAGGAGATAAGACTTCGTTATTAAAACCATTGGGTTCATTAAAACTCGTCGGTCAATGCTACACCTCTGAGATTGGTGAAAAATATTTATTAAGCGAATTCCTGATTTATAAAATGTACAACCTTCTTACTGATATGAGTTTCCGGGTGCGGTTATTGAATTTGAAACTGGTTGACAGTTCGGGTAAGAAGAAAACAATTTCAGAATATGCTTTTCTTATGGAGGATATTAAAAACGTGGCAAAGCGAAATGATTGCATTTATTCAAAAGCAGGAGTTGATCCCCGGAGAACTGATGATCGTCAAATGACCATTGCTGCCATATTTGAATACATGATTGGCAATACCGACTGGGGTGTAATTGCAAATCACAATACCAAGTTACTTCGTCCTAAGATAGATACCAACAATAGTCCTTACGTAGTACCTTATGATTTTGATTTCTCAGGATTTGTGAACACAAATTATTCAATACCTGATCCAAGACTTGATATTACAAATGTGCAGCAAAGACTGTATCGCGGCTTTCCGGAACCCCTGAAAGTAGTAAATGACGTGGTAGATATTTTTAAAACTCAGAAGAACAACATTTACGCTTTGATCAATAATTTCAATTTGCTTTCTTCAAAGAGTAGAAAAGAATTGACCCAATACCTTGACGATTTTTTTGAAACGATCAACAATCCCTCCAAGGTGAAATATACTTTTATTGAAAACGCGAGAACGGAATAATTATATTCTTCTCTTTATTTTTTATATGGAATAAAAATATTTCCGTAAATTGGTCATGAGGTTATTACAGGCAAATCAATCTTCTCTGAGTCCTTTGATGATCACGTTACCGGTTCCACCGGGAAGGCACGGATATCCAAATTCTCTTTTCAATTTCTTTGAATTATTAATAGTCGAATAAAATTCATCAAGAAAACTGAGCGTTTGCTTTTTATATTTATCATCGAGCAAGGAGCAATCGCTATAAAGACTATAGATTTTTTTTCTTAACCCGTTATACAAAGCAATTGTGCTATCAAATAAATTCATATCCTCTATACAATATCCCCGATACCTGCGTTCCCTTACGGAACCCATTTTTAATTCGGAAGCAGGCAATGCATAAGGAGAATTTACGATACCTGAAAGATCAAAGTCATAAGGCACGGTAACAGGGACTGAGGTAGAATCTGAAGCAATCAATTTTATATTTTGCAGGAATTCCACTGACCAATCTGTATTGCCAATAAGATATTCGAATACTGCCATTCGCAAAAAAGCTTCCTGCATGGTTTGTTGCGGTCTTAACTTCTCTTTTACAGAGATCATATTGTTTCGTTTAGCCATCTGCTTCTCGTTTTCCAAAAGAATTCCATAGAATGGCGAAGGCATTTTTTTATTATTTTCATCTTCCAGGTTTACTTTCACAAGCCTTGCCCTGAAGCTTTCGGGAGTTGCCAGGTTATATATTTTATACACGAGCCATTCATGCACAACAAATTTTTCGCCCCTGCATGGCATCACAAGTTTTAACGAAGATTCTTCAGGAAAAATTGAAGAAGAAATTTTATCCTTACCGGAAAAATGAAGTAGTATAGGTGGATAAGTACAGTTTACTTTCATCCTGCGGAAGTGGCCTCTTGTTTTTGCATCTATTGGTATTGATATTTCACCGTCTTCACCTTTATATGTAAGAACCATAGGATAATATTTTGCCTCTCCTTCGCGATCATCTAATAATTTACGGGTGTTACCTTTTAACGTAATATCCAGTATTGAATCATCATCAAATAAGTTTTTATCACGATGAAAAGAATTTACCGCCGATGAAGGAGAGTAGGCAGTCGTCTGACATTTACCGATAAGGGAAAAAAGAAGGAAACTTAAATTTAAAAAAATGACCTTTTTCATGATGGAGTTTTTAAAAAAACCGCCTAACTTATTATCTCATCTGTATACCAAACTTAATGCGAAGGTATTTAACAAAGATAGTAAACCAATAAATTTTGTAGATTCCCGTTCTTTTAATTTTACAATTCATAACTTCTTTGAGCCGCAATTTTTAAAATAAATGGAATAGAAAAAATCCCGTAATTTCCATTAATAAAGTCTCAACTACTAATCATGAATTGGTAGCTTTTAAAAAATCAATTTCAAACTTTAATGGTCAATTTCAATAAAATTCCCAAAGCATTTATTTTCTGTTTATTTTATTTTTATTTTGCATGCAGTTTTACAGTTCAAAGTCAAACTCCCAAATTCAATGTAATTGCTTTCTTCACCGCAAAACAAGACCTGGCACATATCAGCTTTGTACATGAAGCTAATAAATGGTTTCCAAAAATGGCGAAGAAGTATCATTTTACTTATGATTCGACCAATGACTGGAACAATCTCAATGCTGAATTTCTTTCCCATTACCAGGTGGTAATTTTTTTAGACACGCGCCCGGACAGTCCGTCACAAAGAATCACATTTCAAAAATACATGGAAAATGGTGGCGCCTGGATGGGATTTCATTTTTCCGCATTCGCATTAACGCCTTCAGAATATCCAATGAACTGGGACTGGTATCACAATCAATTTTTAGGTTCCGGCTCTTATCTGAGTAATACGTGGCGACCCACCTCAGCGATCTTGCGTGTGGAAGACCACAATCATCCGGCAACCAAAGACTTACCCGATACCTTTCAATCTGCACCTAACGAATGGTACAGATGGCAAAATGATTTAAGGAAAAACCGGGACATACAAATCCTTGTATCTATTGATTCCAGTAGCTTTCCGCTGGGTACCGGACCCAAACAAAGTGAGATTTGGCACAATGGTTATTACCCTGTGGTTTGGACCAACAAAAATTATAAAATGATCTATTTTAACATGGGGCATAATGATATGGATTATGAACATAAATTCGATAATACCAACAAAACTTTGTCTTATACCTTTGCAAATAAAACCCAGGATAAACTGATAATTAACTCCCTTCTGTGGCTGGGAGGAAAGTAAAAATTGTACATAAAAGAAAAATTGATTTCGACAAACGGATTGATGTACTTACATGATTCTTTATGAGAATAGATAATTTTTAGATCAATATTTTTTTTGACTTACATTAGCTGCCTGTAATTTTCTAAAATAATTAATGAAAAAGATATTCTTCTTTATTTATGCAATCGCTTGTTATGTTCTTTTTCTGATGGTATTCATTTACCTGATTGGCTTTGTAGAAAATATCTCTGCATTTTCCTTTGCTGGCTCGTTAAAAAAAATGTTTCCCAAAACCCTTGACAATGGTATTTCTAACATGCCGGTGCTATTTTCAATATTGGCTGATCTTTTACTTCTTTTAATATTTGGTTTACAGCATAGTGTAATGGCAAGAAAAAGTTTTAAAAATAAATGGACAAAAATAGTTCCGGCTCCAATTGAACGAAGCACTTATGTTCTCTTTACAAGCCTTGCATTGATTTTATTTTTTTATTTCTGGCAGCCGAAAGAAATAATTATTTGGAATTTGAGTAATACTTATACAGGCTATATTTTTATTTTTATTTCACTATTGGGATGGTGGCAGGTTATCATCTCTACCTTTTTGCTCAATCATTTTGATTTATTTGGTTTGCGCCAGGTATATCATTATGCGGCTAATAAACAAGACAATGATGATACTCTTCCTTTCCGTGTTCCTTTATTATACAGGCTTGTACGTCATCCTCTTTATTTCGGTTTTTTAATTGCTTTTTGGATTACACCGGTAATGACAGTGGGGCATCTTATATTTTCCTTAGGAATGACCACTTATATTTTTATTGGTATTCATTATGAGGAGAAAGACCTCAAAGAAGCCTTTGGAGACCAATATTATAAATACAGAATACAGGTACCTAAGATTATACCTTTTACAACGAAGCATAAAAAGAGAATTGGGAATTCTGAATAAAAGTTGTTTTGCTGCTTACGAGTTGAACACAGCAAATAGAAATCCCCAATATTTATTTGTTTACTGAATTTTAATAAACTTCCCTGGGTATTATCTGTGTGATCGGTAATTGAAAACCTAACTGGCTCTCTTTCCTTCCATCAATAATTGTAAGGCATTATCAAAATTACCTGCGGCAGTAACTTCACCTGAATTGACAAAGAAAATCTCATCAGCGTTCTCAATCGTATTCAACCGGTGAGCAATAATTACTTTTGTAGAAGAGGAAGGTAATTTTTGTAAAATTTCTTCTAATAATTTCTCGGTCATGGTGTCAATATTGGCAGTGGCTTCATCCAGGATCAATAATTCTGGTTTACGTAAAACGGCTCTGATAAAAGCGATGATCTGTTTCTCTCCGAGACTCATGGAATCGCCACCGGAAATGATTTTAGTTTCTAATCCATTTTCAAATCTGTTAACGAGATCTTCCAGTCCTTCTTCATGAAGTACTTTATTTAATTGCTCTTTATCTAGAATTTTATATGCTTCATTTCCATATAAAATATTATCACACACAGTGCCATTGAATAAGAAGGGTTCCTGTAAAATGAAGCCGATCTTTTTACTCAAATCAGCAGGTGAATACATTTTCAAATCTTTTCCATCCAAAAAAACTTCGCCTTCGGTAGGGTCATACAAACGTGCAATTAAAGAAGCTGTGGTTGTTTTTCCGCCACCGGTTGGCCCTACGAATGCGTAGGTTCTTCCCTGTTCCAGTTTGAAATTAATATCGTGCAATACTTTCTTACCTCCCGGATATTGAAAAGAGACGTGGCGGAAAGTTAATAATGAAGCATGGGATGTATTGCCGGAAGAAATTTCTGTTTTTTGTGGAAGATCCGATTCCAGGTTTAAAATAATTGAAATCCTGTCCCATGCCGCCATAGCCGTTTGAAAACTTGCCCAGAGTGTGGCAAGTTGTCTCAAAGGCTGATAAAAATAGGTTACGTAAGCGATGAAACTGATCAATAAACCTATCGAGAAATTACCGATAGAAATTAAATAAATACCAAATGCAAGAACGATCAGTTGAGCGATATTGGAAAAAAATGTAAATACAGGAATGAAAACCGTATTTACCAAACCAGCGCCCACAGCGGCTTTATAATTGATTGAATTGGCAGTATTAAACTTATTCCTGAAATAATCTCTTCTGTTAAAAGCAATGATGGTCTTAAAATTTCCAAGGCTTTCCTGTATTTCTGCGCTCAATCCACCGGTACTTTTCAGGCTCGCAGCATTCTTTTTTTTCACTAACGGAGAAATTATTTTTACAAAAAGTAAAATAAACACTGCGGGTAATAATGCTGCCGCACCTAACTCTACATGAATTGCTAACAAAAATATTGCAGCGCCTAACATTGTGAAAATACTGTCAACAAATTGCAAAAGAGATTGAGAAAAAAACTGGTTCACCCTGTCAGTATCATTATTAATTCTTGAGATCAGGTCGCCCGCTTTATTTTGATTAAAAAATGCGACGGGTAAACTTTGTATTTTGTTGAAAACTGCGTTGCGCAGGCTATACAACATACGCTGACCAATGCTTCCCATTATTTTTGTCTGCAAATAATCAGTAACTGACGAAATAATAAAAAGCCCTAATAAAATTCCGGTAAATGTAAGTAAGCCGCGGTATAATTTTGTTTGGATATAATGATCAATTGTGTAACCAATCAAGTAAGGTGTAAGCATCGCAATACCCGAATTGAGCGCCATTACAATAAAAGCAATAATCAAATTTCGCTTTTCTTCCTTCATGAATTGCAGCATTTTTTTTAGTGCTGCTTTCGTGGAAGTTTTGTGTTCTATGTTAAGATTGTAATCCATTTATTTCTAAATCAAAAAGTTTTTTTTCGTGTTGACTATTTATGCAACCTCTATATCAGTTGTACTTTTTTGTGACTGATAAATTTGTACATATTCAGGAGAATTTTGCATTAAAAGATCATGCTTTCCGCTAGCTAATAATTCTCCTTCCATGATCACAATAATCTGGTCATAATCTTTTATCGGATCTATTTTCTGGGTTACCGAAACAAGCGTGATTCCCGGATAATTTTTCTTTACATTATCAGATATTTTTTGTTCAGTAAGCGTATCTACTCTTGCTGTGAAATCATCAAGCAATAAAATTTTTGGATTGATGGCCAATGCACGCGCCAGCATAATACGTTGCTTTTGTCCGCCCGAAAGACTGGTTCCACGCTCAGAAACCATTGTTTCCAAACCCTTCGGAAGTGTATTAATAAAATCATATAATTCGGCAGTTCTAATGGCTTTTTGCAGATCCTCTTCTGTTACTTCAGAATTAAATGCAATGTTTTCGCGAAGCGTCATATTGAAAATAATACTGTCCTGGAATACAAGCCCTATCTGGCTTAGTAGGGCGCCGGTATTGTAATCGGTAATATTAATATTGTCGTAAAAAATAGCTCCATCTTTTGGTTTTAAAAGTGTGGTGAGTAAATAAAGTAATTGTGTTTTACCTGCTGCCGTAGGACCAATGATGGCGGTTCTTGTTCCGGAATCAATAGTAAATGAAATATTTTTCAAAGCAGGATTTTCTCCATAGTAAACACTTACGTCCTCTAATTTAATATTTCCGGTTAATTGTTTGTTTACTGTTCCTTTATCTACAAAATCAGGAGTTTCAAGTGTACGATGTATGCGTTGATAAGAAGCCGAAGCACGCGCGATTACATTGCTCATAAAACCAATAATAATAATTGGAAAGATCAAAATTGCAATATAACTGTTGAAGGCTGCAAACTCTCCCAGCGTCATGCTGCTATTAATAACAAAATGTCCGCCTATTGCAAGTACTGCCAGGCGGCCCAAATTGGACGTTAATACAATAACTGGAATAAGAGTTGCAAACAAACGAAGAATAGAAAGACCTAAATTTTTTGCTTCGCCGCTGGCATCCATAAATTTATTGTACTCTGTAAACTGTGCATTGAGTACTCTTATCAATGCCGCACCCAGGATACTTTCATTAATGACTTTATTGAGCCAGTCAATTACTTCCTGTGTCTTTCTGAAAAGTGTTTTTACTTTTTTAAAAACAATAAAAAATGTAAATCCAATTATGGGAATAATCAATAAAACAATCAAACCCAATCTCCAGTTGATATTCAGCAATAAAATACTCGCGCCAACAATTAAGATTATTGATGAAACAATGGAAACAATAGCCTGCGATACAAACATTTTAATGGCATCTACATCAGACGTAAGATTAGTAAGAAGCCTTCCAGGCGTGGTATCCTGGATATAAACATAATCCTGCTGTGATATTTTAGAAGCCAGTTTTTCCCGCATATCGCGGGCTACTTTTTCCGAGGCAAATGTCTGGAGTATGCTTTGAATATAAGTGAAAATAAATATGAGACCGGCAGCAATTGAAAACCAGGAAACGATTTTTTCCATGCTAAAAGTTCCTTTTGAAAAATCGTCAATTCCGAACTGAATAATTTTTGGGATTAACAGGTTGAGACCGTTGCTTAGTAAGGCAAAAAACAACAGCGCACTAATCATGCCTGAATAAGGTTTCAGGATTTTGAATAGATTAGGTTTTTTTTCTTTCTGTTTTTTTTCTTTCGGCATCATTCCTCTTTTTTCTATAAAATTTATATTTTCTATAATTCAGTCTGAGACTAACAAGCCATGTAAATTTTTTTATCTAAAAAAAATAAAATCCTGGGGGCAAAAATAAACTGAAATTATTTTTAGAGAATATTACTTTTCGGTGAACGGCAATTTTCAGTAGGTAAGAATAATTTATTTAAGATTGCCATTTATAATTAACTATTTAAAGTAAGGTTCCTCTTAAAACCAGGAGTGCAACATTAAAGAAGATGATAAGACCTGTAACATCCACTAAAGTTGCTACAAAAGGAGCAGAGGAAGAAGCCGGATCAGCGCCTAACCTTTTTAATAATATCGGGAGCATGCTTCCAATTAATGATCCCCAAAGTACCACTCCAATCAATGAAAGCCATACAGTAAGTGCAAGTAGTGCCCAATGCTCACCATAAATATCTTTCCCAATCCCATGATGCATTGCAAAACTCCACAAGCTGATCCTTAAAAAACCAATACAGCCTAACATGATACCCAGCATCAACCCGGATAAAATTTCACGACGCATTACGCGCCACCAGTCTGAAAGTTTCACTTCGCCAAGTGCCATTGCCTGGATAACCAAAGTGGAAGCTTGTGTGCCACTATTACCTCCGGTGCTGATAATAAGCGGAATAAAATTAGTAAGAATGATTACTTTGGCCATCTCATCATTATAAAATGCCATCGCAGTAGCAGTAAGCATTTCACCAAAAAAAAGTATGGTGAGCCAACCCACTCTTTTTTTAACAAGATGAAAAAAAGGAGTTTCAAGGTAAGGCATGTCCAATGCTTCCGCACCACCTATCTTCTGAACATCTTCACTGAATTCCTCTGCAGCTACCCACAATACATCGTCAATAGTAACAATACCCAGCAGTACATTATAATCATCTACAACGGGAAGGGCTACCCGATTATTCATTTTAAAAACCTCACTGGCTGTTTCCTGGTCATCATTCACATTTAATTCTATAAAGCGGCCATCCATCATTTCACTGACTTTCTTTTCCGGCAAAGCCAGGATAAATTCCCTGATCCTGAGGTCGTCTAATAATTCACCACGATTATTAATGACATATATCACATCAATGGTTTCGGTATTTTTACCTACTCCCCGGATAATATTTAAAACCTCTGCTACGGTATTGTATTCATAAACATATATATAATCCGGCGTCATCAAACGGCCAACACTATTTTCAGGATAACCGAGTAATGAAAGGGTAATTTTTCTTTCTTCAGGAACCAATGTTTTTATTAATTCCCTTACTACCTCATTAGGAAGATCTTCAAAAAAAGACGTCCTGTCATCAGGCTGCATCTCATTTAGTATTTCTGCGCTTTTAGTAGGAGGCAGGTTTTTTATAATTCTTTTTTGTGTGGGATGTTCTAATATCTTAAAAAGGGCTAATGCACGAGGCATGGAAAGTTGAAGAAAAATTTCTATCTCTTTAGCTTCGTTTTCATAAATAAGTTCAGCCACATCACTGATGTTCTGTTGATTCAAAAATTCTCTGATTACAGTGTCATTGCCTGTTTCCAGGATTTCTTCATATTTTTCCTGTACTGAAATTTCTTCTTCTGTCATTTGAATTGTTTCTTTCAGATAAGGGCGCAAATTAATTTATTTTATCTTTAGAAAATAGCCTAATTGTATGATCAAAAAATATTTGCATATAAAAAAAACAACCGGAAAGGGGAGAGGTGTATTTACAAATGAAAAAATTGCGGCCAACACCCTCATTGAAGAATCTCAGGTGATCGTTATGAGCGCTGAAGACAGGCTACTTCTTGATAAAACCCTGTTGCATGACTATATTTTTGAATGGGGGAATGAAAAAAATTTATGTTGCATGGCTTTGGGATTAGTGCCCATTTATAATCACAGCTATACCAGTAATTGCGAATATTTTATGGATTTCCAGGAAGAAACCATTCAAATAAAAACTGTAAGAGAAATAAAACCGGATGAAGAACTTACTATTAATTATAATGGCGACTGGAATGATGAAAAGCGGGTTTGGTTTGAGGTGGAAAAATAGTCAGCTAATGGAGTAATGGGGTAAACCAAAATCTGAACTATTTGTTTATTTACTGTGTGCCATGGAAGTTCTTTCAAAGATGGAGAAGATAAGGGAAAGTTTTTATCGGCTCTCCGGTAACGCTGTACAGGCGGGGT
>Ga0208357_1000405_pt1 | contig 35285 bp, 28 predicted proteins | sample NGESurdeep092012_6_FD_184487 | JGI IMG/M metagenome (GOLD analysis project Ga0208357, IMG submission 184487) | Arctic peat soil microbial communities from Barrow, Alaska - NGEE Surface sample F52-2 deep-092012 (SPAdes) | ecosystem: Environmental > Terrestrial > Soil > Wetlands > Peat ...
AGCCCCCGTCCAACAGCAGGGCCAGCGCGTGGTCGCTGCACTCGCGCACGCGCTCGCCGGCGTCGCGTGGCAACTCGACATCGCTGCGCAAGGCGTAACGGGTAGCGGTGTACAGATCGGCGAGCAAACGATCCTTCCAGCTGTTCCACAGCCGCGGGCTGGTGCCGATGATGTCGGCGATGGTCAGCAGGTAGAGTTGGCCGAGCCGCTCGCGGTCGCCAACCGTTTCGGCGAAGCGGTGCACCACCTCGGGATCGGTGATGTCCTGGCGTTGCGCGGTGGTGCTCATCAGCAGGTGATGACGCACCAGCCAGGCGACGCGCTCGACGTCGCCGGCAGGCAGACCCAGGCGGGTGCAGAATTCGCGTGCGTCCTGCTCGCCCAGCACCGAATGGTCGCCGCCGCGGCCCTTCGCGATATCGTGGAACAAGGCCGCCAGCAACAGGACTTCCGGCTTCGGCAACTTGGCCCAGATCTCGCAGCCCTGGGGAAACTCCGCGCGCGCGGCCGGGTCGGCGAAACGCGCCATGTTGCGCAACACGCGCAGCGTGTGTTCGTCGACCGTGTAGACATGGAACAGGTCGTATTGCATGCGTCCGAACACCTTGCCGAATGCCGGCAGGATCGCCGCCAGCAAACCGTGCCGGTTCATCCGCCACAGCGCTTCCACCGCCGGTGCACCGCGTCGCAACAGGCGCAGGAAGGCAGCCAGCACGTCATCGTCCTGCGCCAGCACGTCACCGTGCACGTCGGTGGCTTGGTGGACGCGCCGCATGGTGTCGGCGCTGAAACCCAGCACGCCCGACTGGTCGAGCCGGGCAATGAAGATCTCCACCAGCGCGGCCGGCCGACGCATGAACAGTTCCGGATCGCGCGCGGCCATGCGCGGGCCGTAGCGCACGAAATCCTCGCCCACCGATTGCTCGGCGCCGGGTGACTCCAGCATTTCCTCGAAGCGCTCGGCCACCTGCACGCCAAGCCGGTCGATCTGACTGGCGGCCCGGTAATAGCCCTGCATGAACTGCTCGACGCCGAGGTTCCTGGCGTGCTCGTCCTCGAAGCCCAGTCGCGCCGCCAGGCCTTGCTGATAGTCGAACAGCAATCGCTCCTCGGCCCGACCGGCCTCAAGGTGCAGGGCGTAGCGGTAACGGCGCAAGGTCGCCTCGGCCTGCTCCAGCTGGGTTTGCTCGGCCGGATCGAGCAGACCCTCGGCGACCATCTCGGAAAGATCGCCCGCTTGCGCCAATCGCCGCCCCATCCAGCGCAGCGAGTCCAGCGTACGCAGGCCGCCAGGCCCATCCTTGAGGTTCGGTTCGAGGTTGTAGGCGGTGTCGTCGTAGCGGGCGTGTCGCGCATCGCGTTCGGCCAGGCGGGCAGCCAGGTATTCGTGCGGCGGCCAAAGCGCCGGATCGTCGACGATGGCGCGCAGCTTCACGTCGAACGCCGGGTCGCCAGCCAGCCGACGCGCATCCAGCAGGCTGGTGAACACGCTGGCATCCTGTTGGGCCAACGCCCGGCATTGTGCCGGCTCGCGCACGGCGTTGCCCACTTTCAGGCCGACGTCCCACAAGGTGGCGAAGAACTGCTCCAGCGCACGCAACCGCGCCGGTTCCGGCGCCGTCACCAGCGCCAGCAGATCCACGTCCGAACACGGAAACAGCAGGCCACGGCCGAACCCTCCCACGGCGAACAGGGTGGTTCCGGTGACCTCGCCGAGACAGGCCATCCATACATGCGCGACCACTGCTGCCACGGATTCGCCGCGTCGCCGGGCCAGCGCGCCGGCATCGGCGCCGTCACGAAACGCGGTGGCCAGCGCCCGGTCGACGTCGCCGAGCAACTGGCGCAACGCGCGGCGCGCATCGGTCGACACGCCCGATCGCGGCACGGCTACCGGCAGGCGCGGCAACCTGGGCAGGACAAGGGCGGCGGGTGCTGGCGACATGCGTCAGAGGCCTGTGTCGGTGTAGGAGCCCGCTCGCGGGCGATGCGGTTGATTCGATCTACGACTTCGTGCATCAGAGCAAGAGCATCGCCCGAAAGCGGGCTCCTGCTCGCGCTTCATGGGCATCGCCCGCAAGCGGGCTCCTACGCGCGTTTCGTCAGTCACTCACGCATCGGGCCAGGGCGTGAGGATCTCGAAACCATCGTCGGTCACCACCAGGGTGTGCTCCCACTGCGCCGACAGCGAATGATCCTTGGTGACCACGGTCCAGCCATCCGGCAATTGGCGGGTCTGCGGCTTGCCGGCGTTGATCATCGGCTCGACCGTGAAGGTCATGCCTTTCTTCAATTCGATGCCGGTGCCGGGCTTGCCGTAATGCAGCACCTGCGGCTCGTCGTGGTAGATCTTGCCGATGCCGTGCCCGCAATACTCGCGTACCACCGAGAAACCGGCTGACTCGGCGTGCTGCTGGACGGCATGACCGACGTCGCCCAGGGTCGCGCCCGGGCGCACCGCGCGGATGCCGCACATCATGGCCTCGAAGGTGGTGTCGACCAGCCGTTTGGCCAGCACCGACGGGGTGCCCGCGGTGTACATGCGGCTGGTATCGCCATGCCAGCCGTCCTTGATCACGGTCACGTCGATATTGACGATGTCGCCATCCTTGAGCACCTTGCCGTCGTTGGGGATGCCGTGGCAGATGACGTGGTTGACCGAGGTGCACAGGGTCTTGGGGAACCCGTGGTAGCCGATGTTGGCGGGGATCGCCTTCTGCACGTTGACGATATGCTCGTAGGCGCGGCGGTCCAGTTCCTCGGTGGTGACACCGGGCTTGACGTAGTCCTTGAGCATCGCCAGTACTTCAGCCGCCAGCTTGCCGGCGACGCGCATGCCTTGGAGGTCTTCGGGGGATTTCAACGTAATGGCCATGGATCTCACTCATGTGGCGGCGCAATCCCCCGGGCTCAAGTGATTGAATCCGCAGTGACTTGCCGCATTGCCGGCACACCGGCTATAATTTCGGAGTTTTGCTGACCTGAAGCGACGGTTTTGTCGTCGACGCAGCGCAAAGCGAACCGGGATTGTAACCCCCAGCGGTACAACACCCAAACCAACGCCACACACGTATCGGCACCGCCTTCGGGGTGCTGCGCCTTGCCCACCAACGAGAATCGGGCAGGTCGCGGTCGAAGTCGGGGATGCGTGGAGGTCCCAACCCCCAGGCCTTTCAAAGGCCCATGCAAGGAGTTACACCCATGGCACAAGTCACCATGCGTCAGATGCTGGAAGCCGGCGTCCATTTCGGTCACCAGACCCGTTACTGGAACCCCAAGATGGCTCCCTACATCTTCGGCGCCCGCGGCAAGATCCACATCATCAACCTCGAAAAGACCCTGCCGCTGTTTACCGACGCGATGAACTTCCTGTCGGGCATGGCGCAGAAACGCGGCACCATCCTGTTCGTCGGCACCAAGCGTTCGGCCCGTGAGCCGTTGGCCGAAGAGGCAGCGCGCGCCGGCATGCCGTTCGTCACCTCGCGCTGGCTCGGCGGCATGCTGACCAACTTCCGCACCGTGAAGCAGTCCGTTTCGCGCCTGAAGGAACTGGAAGCGGCCGAGTCCGACGGCAGTTTCGACAAGCTGGTCAAGCACGAGGTGCTGGCCCGCCGGCGCGAGCGCGACAAGCTGCAGGCCTCGCTGGGCGGCATCAAGGACATGAATCGCCTGCCGGATGCCTTGTTCGTGATCGACATCGGCCACGAAGACATTGCCGTGCAGGAAGCCAAGAAGCTCGGCATCCCGGTGATCGCGGTGGTCGACACCAATTACAACCCGGACCTGGTCGACTACGCCATCCCGGGCAACGACGACGCGATCCGTGCGATCCAGTTGTATGCCCGTGCCGCGGCCGACGCGATCCTCGAAGGCAAGGCCGCCGCGCCGGCCGCCGCCCAGGGCGACGGCAACGACTTCGTCGAGCTGGACGAGGAAGGCAACCCGGTGGCCAAGATCGACCGCCCGCGCCGCGACGCCGCGCCGCGCAAGTCCGCGCCGCGCCGCGACAGCGGCCGTGGTTCGCGCGACGGCGCCCCCGCCGCCAGGTAGGCGCTGCAGCGGCGGTCACTGACCGTCGCCAGGCCCTGTCTCAAGATCAACGCGTGACAGCGTTCGTTCACTGTCGCGCTTTCCAAAGCATTGGAGAATTACCGATGAGCAACATTTCCGCCCAAATGGTCAAGGAACTGCGCGAGCGGTCCGGCGCCGGCATGATGGAATGCAAGAAAGCCCTGGTCGAGAACAACGCCAACATCGATGCTGCGATGGAATGGCTGCGCAAGTCCGGCCTGGCCAAGGCCGACAAGAAGGCCAGCCGGATCGCTGCCGAAGGCCGCATCGTGGCCGCCCAGGCCAGCGGCAAGGCCGTGCTGGTGGAGATCAACTGCGAAACCGACTTTGTCGGGAGGGACGCAAGCTTCCTGAAATTCAGTGACTCCGTCGCCGACGTTGCGCTGAAGTCCGGCGCCAGCGACATCGACGCCCTGAAGGCTGCCGCCTACCCGGGCGGCGGTACCGTCGAAGACGCCGCCAAGTCGCTGATCGCCACCATCGGCGAGAAGATCGACGTGCGGCGCATGGCCCGGGTGGACATCACCGACAAGGGCGGTGACAGCGTGATCGGCAGCTACGTCCACGGCGGCCGGATCGGCGTGCTGGTGGCGCTCACCGGGGGTTCCGAGGAGCTGGCCAGGGGTATTGCCATGCACGTGGCGGCCATGAACCCGGCGCATATCCGCGCCGAAGACGTGCCGGCCGAGTTCATCGCCAAGGAAAAGGACATCGCGCTGAGCCTGATGTCCGACAAGGACAAAGCCAAGCCGGCCGAGATCCTCGAGAAAATCATCACCGGCAAGGTCCACAAGATCGTGTCCGAAGTCACCCTGCTCGGCCAGGCCTACGTGCTCGACACCAACATGACCGTGGCCGACGCACTGAAGAAGGAAGGCGCCGACGTGACCTCCGTGGTCCGCCTGGCTGTCGGCGAAGGCATCGAAAAAGCCGAAGAGGACTTCGCCGCCGAGGTGATGAAGCAGGCTGGCCTGAGGTGATCGGGTAGGCCAGCCATCCGTGGCTGGCCTGTTCAGAAAGAGCCTTGCCTCGCCTGAAGGGCCACGGGAGACCGTGGCCCTTCAGCTTGGTGGGCCCTCATGTCTCACTCCTCTCCACCCGCCCTCGTTTCTCCACTCACTCTCGTTCCTGTCGCCGCTCCTCTCCGCTACAATGCGCCGGTTTGCCCCATACAATCCGGAGACGTCATGAGCGACCAGCCCAAGTACCGCCGCATCCTGCTCAAGCTCTCCGGTGAGGCGCTGATGGGCGAGGCCGACTACGGCATCGACCCGAAGGTGATCGGCCGGCTGGCCCACGAGATCATCGAAGTCCAGCGCACCGGCGTGCAGGTCGGGATCGTGATCGGCGGCGGCAACATCTTTCGCGGCGCCGGGCTGGCTGCCGCCGGCATGGACCGGGTCACCGGCGACCACATGGGCATGCTTGCCACGGTGATGAATGCGCTGGCGATGGCCGACGCGATCGAAAAGAGCGGCGGCTATGCGCGCGTGATGAGCGCCATCCAGATCCACGACGTGGCCGAGGACTACATCCGGCGTCGCGCGATCCGGCACATCGAAAAGGGCCGCATCGTGCTGTTCGCCGCCGGCACCGGCAATCCGTTCTTCACCACCGACTCGGCAGCCGCCCTGCGCGCCGTGGAGATCGGTGCCGACCTCGTGCTGAAGGCAACCAAGGTCGATGGCGTGTACACCGCCGACCCGGCGCGCGACTCCGATGCAACGCGCTACGAGCAACTGACCTACAACGACGTGATCCAGCGCAACCTGCAGGTCATGGATACCGCCGCCATCGCGCTGTGCCGCGACCATGGCATGCCGCTGCGCATCTACGACATGACCGTGGCGGGCAACCTGATGCGCATCATGCGCGGCGAGTCGATCGGCACGCTGGTGCATTGAACCCGGCCGCGCCCGGCGGGCCAAGCGCCTGCCGCTGCTATACTTGGACGTTGCCAGATCCACCGGGAAGAGACACATGCTCAACGACATCAAGAACGATGCCCAGACTCGCATGGGCAAGAGCATCGAATCGCTCAGGCACGACCTCACGCGGATCCGCACCGGCCGGGCCAGCACCACGCTGGTGGATCACATCAAGGTGCCCTACTACGGCTCCGACATGCCGCTGTCGCAAGTCGCTTCGGTAGCGCTGGCCGACTCACGCACGATCGTCATCACGCCCTGGGAAAAAACCATGGTGGCACCCATCGAGAAGGCCCTGATGGCCTCCGACGTCGGCATCACGCCGACCACCGCAGGCACGGTGATCCGCCTCAACATGCCGGCACTCACCGAGGAACGCCGCCGGGAACTGGCCAAACTGGTCGGCCACGAGGGTGAGAACGCCAAGATCGCGATTCGCAACGTGCGCCGCGATGCCCTGCAGCAGATGAAGGACCTGCTCAAGGAAAAGCTGATCACCGAGGACGATGACCGCCGTTTCGACGACGAAGTCCAGAAACTTACCGACGCTGCGGTCAAGGATGTCGATGCGGTGGTCAAGGCCAAGGAAGAGGAGTTGATGGCCCTTTGATGATGGATCGGCCGGGAGCCAGTGCCGCCCGCGCGTCCGCGCAGCCTGTCATGGCGAGCCGGCACGCGGGCCATGCCCTGTTGTCTTCCCGCAGTGGGAGCGAGCGACGGATGTCGCCGGCCCACGGAACGCGAAGCCGATGACCGGCAGCGCCAACGTCGCCCGGGTCCCGCGCCACATCGCCATCGTGATGGACGGCAACGGGCGCTGGGCCAGAGCCCGGCACCGCCCGCGCAGTTTTGGGCACAACGCGGGTCGCAAGGCGGTGCGCGAAGTGGTCGAAGCGTGCCTGCGCGAGGGCGTGCAGGTCCTCACCTTGTTTGCATTCTCCAGCGAGAACTGGCAACGGCCAGAGGACGAGGTCGGCGCGCTGATGGGCCTGTTCCTGCGCGCGCTGGACAAGGAAGTGGACGAATTGCACGGCCACGGCGTGCGCGTGCGCTTCATCGGTGACTTGGCCGCCTTCGACGAGCCGCTGCGCGAACGCATGCGCGCGGCGACGGCCCATACCGCCGACAACACGGCATTGCACATGAACGTGGCGGTGAGCTACGGCGGCCGCTGGGACATCGTGCAAGCCTGCCGCCAGGCCGCCGCCGCCGTGGCTCGCGGCGAGCTGCATGCCGACGAGATCGACGAGGCCCGACTGGGTCGGTGGATGAGCCTGGCCGAGCTGCCGCCGCCGGACCTGTTCATCCGCACCGGCGGCGAACGCCGCATCAGCAACTTCCTGCTGTGGCAAGTCGCCTACGCCGAGCTGTACTTTACCGACACCTTGTGGCCCGATTTCGACCAGGCTTGCCTGCGCGAGGCCATCGAAGACTACGCTCGCCGGGAGCGCCGCTACGGCCGCACCAGCGAACAGCTTGCCACCTTTCGCTAGAGGATTCCCATGCTGCTTCAGCGCATTCTCACCGCCCTGGTGCTCGCGCCGCTGACCGTCCTGCTCATCCTGCTGCCGGACACCGGCATCTTCGCAGCGATCGTCGCCCTGGCGTTCCTGGCCGCATGGTGGGAATGGGCGCAATTGAGCGGACTGAAAAACCGCGCCGGTCGCATCGTGCTGCTGCTGGTGGCTGCCGTCGGTTTCGTGCTGCTCTGGCTTGTCCAGGGCCCGGCATGGACGCCATGGCTGCTGTCCGCCGGCATCGCGTGGTGGATCGTGGCCTGCCTGTGGTTGCGCCATTTCGCGTTTGCCGCGGCGCCGACGCGCGAAAACCTCGCACTGAAGCTGGTCGCCGGCGCGTTCGTGATCTTCCCGGCCTGGGTCGCGCTCACCAGCATCCATGCCAGCGGGCCACACGGTCACTGGTGGACCTTGCTGGCACTGCTGATCGTGTGGGCATCGGACATCGGGGCCTATACCAGTGGCCGCCTGTTCGGCAAACGCAAACTGGCGCCACAGATCAGCCCCGGCAAGACCTGGGCCGGCGCCTACGGCGCGATGGTGGCTGGTGTGCTGGTGGCCGAGCTGGGCGGCTGGTTGCTCGGCGCACGTGGCAGCTCGATGCTGGGCCTGGCCGTGCTGGCAGCGGTGACGGTGGCCGTGTCGATCGTCGGCGACCTGATCGAGAGCCTGATGAAGCGGCATGCCCAGGTGAAGGATTCGGGCAGCATCTTCCCCGGCCACGGCGGCCTGATGGATCGACTGGACAGCGTATTCGCCGCGCTGCCGATCTTCGCCGCCGGCCTGTGGTTGGTGGGAGTGTTGCGATGAATGAGCGGGACTCGGGACTCGGGACTCGGGACTCGGCAGAGCCACGAGCCCATGGCACGCACGCCGGATTCGCCACATCGGTGATGATGTGCGGTTCACGCTGGCGGCGCAGCAGCGCAGGGCTTGCCGTTACCGTTGCCGTTCCGAGTCCCGAGTCTCGAGTCCCGAGTCCCGCCAGGAAGAGTCCCGCCAGAAAGAACCCCGCTGGATCAGCGCCATGACTCGCCAGGTTGCCGTTCTTGGCGCCACCGGCTCGATCGGTGGCAACACGCTGGATGTGATCGCACGGCACCCGCAACGCTTCCGCGCCACCGTGCTGACGGCGCACCGCCAGGTCGAGGCGCTGGTCGCCTTGTGCGCGCAGCACCGACCGGAACTGGCGGTGATCGCCGATCCCACCCTGGAAGGGGAACTCTCGCGCCGCCTTGCTGCCGCCGGGGTGCGCTGCGAGGTGGCCAGCGGGCCAGCCGCACTCACGGCCGCCGCGGCGGGTAGTCTGTGTGACACCGTGGTGGCAGCCATTGTCGGCGCCGCCGGGCTGGCCTCCACCCTCGCGGCGGCGCGGCATGGCAAACGCCTGCTGCTGGCCAACAAGGAATCCATCGTGATGGCCGGCCCGCTGCTGCTTGAAGCCGTGGTCGCCGGCGGCAGCACACTGATCCCGGTGGATTCCGAACACAACGCCATCTTCCAGTGCCTGCCGGGGGGCCGTCCCGACCTGGGCAAGAGCGGCGTGCGCCGCTTGATACTCACGGCCTCGGGTGGCCCGTTCCGTGGTCGTTCCCGCGCCGAACTGGCGGCTATCACCCCGGACCAGGCATGCAAGCATCCGAACTGGGTGATGGGGCGCAAGATCTCGGTCGATTCGGCCACGTTGATGAACAAGGGACTGGAAGTGATCGAGGCGCACCACCTGTTCGGCGCGCCCGCCGAGGCGATCGACGTGGTGGTGCATGCGCAAAGCATGATCCACTCGATGGTCGAATATATTGACGGCTCGGTACTGGCGCAGCTGGGCAACCCGGACATGCGCACCGCGATCGCCAACGCGCTGGCATGGCCTGAAAGGATCGAATCCGGCGTGCCGTCACTGGACCTGGCCGCCTGCGCCCCGTTGCAGTTCGAAGCACCGGACCTGGCCACCTTCCGCTGCCTGGCGCTGGCCTATCAGGCACTGCGTGCCGGCGGCGACGCCCCGGCCGTGCTGAACGCCGCCAACGAAGTGGCGGTGGAGGCGTTCCTGGCCGGGGCGTTGCCGTTCCTGTCGATTGCCGACGTGGTCGACAGCGTGCTTGCGGAACTGCCGCCGCAAGCTGTGGTCGATATCCAGACCCTGCTGCAGCGCGACCAGCTGGCCCGCGAAGCGGCCCGGCGCGTGTTGCGCAAGGCTTGCTGATATTCTTGTCCAGATGACTTTCCGCCCCGGTACTTGATGACTTCCTTTTTCGGCTCGGTATTCTGGTTGCTGGTGACGCTTGGCGTGCTGGTGACCTTCCATGAATTTGGCCACTACTGGGTCGCGCGACGCTGTGGGGTCAAGGTGTTGCGTTTTTCGGTCGGCTTCGGCAAGGCGATCTGGAAGCGCGTGGGTCGCGACGGCACCGAGTACTGGATCGCGGCGATTCCGCTGGGCGGCTACGTGAAAATGCTCGACGCGCGCGAAGGCGAGGTCGACCCCGCCTTGCGCGACCAGGAGTTCACCGGCAAGTCGGTGTGGAAACGCATCGCGATCGTGGCAGCCGGACCGGGCTTCAATGTGATCTTCACGATTGCGGCGCTGTGGCTGATGTTCATGCTCGGGCGCAGTGATTTCGCGCCGATCGTGACGGCCGCGCCGCAGACTATCGCGGCCGAGGCCGGGATCCAGGCCGGGGACCGCATCCTCAGCGTCAACGGGCGTGATGTCTCCACCTGGAGCGACTCGATGGAGACCATCGGCAACGCCCTGCTGGCGTTGACCCCGCTGCCGATGACCGTGCGCCAGCCCGACGGCCAGGTTCGCCAGTTGACGCTGCCGCTGAACCAGTTGCCCGCCGGCAAACCGATCGACAAATATTTCGACCAGCTCGGTCTCACCCTGGCGCCACCGCCGGCAATCGCCGGCACGGTGAAGGCCGGCCAGCCCGCCGCGCTGGCTGGCATCCAGGGAGGCGACCGGATCCTCAGTGTGAATGGTCAACCGGTCGTCAATTTCGTCGGCCTCGGCAAGCTCGTGCAGAGCGCTGCCGCCAAGTCGCCGCAGCTGACGATCGCGCTGCAACGGCACGGCCAGCCACTGACCCTGGACGTCACCGCCAAGTGGGAGTCGCTGGCCGGGCAGCCGGCAAAATGGATGCTCGGGGTTTCGCCGCCCCCGCCGGAACCCGCGACAGTTCAGTACGGCCCGGTCAAGGCGCTCTCGGCCGCGCTCGCCACCACCTGGCGCAATACCCGGCAGACCTTCGACATGATCGGCAGCATGCTCGACGGGCATGCCTCGACCAAGAACATCTCCAGCGTGATCGGGATTGCCCAGTACGCCAACGCCTCGGCGCAGATGGGGCTGCCGTGGTTCCTGCAGTTCCTGGCGATGGTCTCGCTCAGCCTGGCGATCCTGAACCTGCTGCCGATCCCGGTTCTGGATGGCGGACACCTGCTGTATTATCTGATCGAGCTGGTCAAGGGCAGCCCGGTCAGTGAGCAGGTGATGATCGTCGGCCAATACATCGGGATGGTGCTCCTGTTCAGCCTGGTCGGGTGGACGCTTTTCAACGACCTTCAGCGTACCTTGCTGTCGTGACGCCGCTCATCCTTTACCGCAACCCGGCGACGAGCCGTCTGCCAGCACCAGTCGCAGCCGGTCGCGCTGGCCCGGCTGGCGGCGTGTTCCCGGGGTGCGATCTTTCTTTCGCGGCAGAGCTCGTCCCTGCCGCATGCGTTGATCGGAGCGGCCGCGCAGGCCGCTCCATCGAAATAACCCAACGGAACCGACGATGAAGCGTATCGCCGCGCTGATTTTGCTTGCCTCCCTCACCGCCAATGCCTTTGCATTCGAACCCTTCGTGGTCTCGGACATCCGCATCGACGGTCTCAGCCGCATTTCCGCTGGCACGGTGTTCAACTACCTGTCGGTGAACAAGGGAGACCGGCTCACCAATGCCGAGGCGCAGCGTGCCATCCGTGCGTTGTACCAGACCAAGTTCTTCAGCGACGTGGAACTCGATCGCGACGGCAACATCCTGGTGATCAAGGTGACCGAGCGACCCTCGATCGCCAAGTTGACCATCCGCGGCAACAAGGACATCAAGACGGACGACCTGAAGAAGGGGCTCAAGCAGACCGGCATCGCCGAGGGCGAAACCTTCGACCGACTGGCCATCGATGGCGTGCAGCAGGAACTGATCCGGCAGTACTACAACCGCGGCAAATACAACGTATCGGTCGACCCGCATGTCACGCAACTCGATCGCAACCGCGTCGCCGTCGACATCGAGATCCGCGAGGGCAAGGCAGCCAAGGTTCGGGAAATCAACATTCTCGGCAACCATGCATTCACCGACAAGGAAATCCGCGGCGATTTCGAATCCGGCACGCCGAACCTGATGTCCTGGTATTCCAAGAACGACCAGTATTCCCGCGAGAAGCTTTCCGGCGACCTGGAAAAGCTGCAGTCGTATTACATGAATCGCGGCTACGCGGACTTCGGCGTCGACTCGACCCAGGTGGCCATTTCGCCGGACAAGCGCAACATGTACATCGACGCCGGCGTCAAGGAAGGCGATATCTACAAGGTCAGCGGGGTCCACCTGCTCGGCGACCTGGTGTTGCCCGAAGCGACGATGCGCACGCTGGTGTTCGTCAAGGACGGTGACATCTTCAACCGTGGCGCCATCGAAGCCAGCAGCAAGACGATGAAGGCCGTCCTGTCCAATCTCGGCTATGCCTACGCCAAGGTCACCCCGATCCCGAAACTGGACAAGGAAAAGCACACGGTCGACCTGACCATGTATGTCGAGCCAGGTCAGCGCGTGTACGTGCGCCGGGTGATCTTCGCTGGCAACACCAAGACCGAGGACAACGTGGTGCGCCGTGAAATGCGCCAGCTCGAGGGATCGTTGTATTCGCAGGCCGCGATCGACCGCTCCAAGATCCGCCTGCAGCGGCTGGGCTACTTCAAGAAGGTCGACATCGACAAGAAAAGAGTGCCGGGTACCGAGGACAAGGTGGATGTCACGGTCAAGGTCGAGGAACAGTCCGCCGGCAGCGTCCAGTTCGGCGTGGGCTATTCGCAGTACGCCGGCATCATCCTGAATGCCTCGCTGAGCCAGAACAACCTGTTCGGCAGCGGCGACAGCTTCTCCGTGAGCGGCTCGCGCAGCACCTACCAGACCAGTTTCGGCGCCAATTACTACAACCCGTACCTGACTGACAACGGCATCGGCATCGGCTACAGCGCCAACTTCTCGAAAACCGATTATGGCAATCAGGATTTCGCCAACTACAGCACCAGCGCCAAGGGCTTCTCCAGCTACCTGGGCATCCCGATCAGCGAAACCGATGGCGTGCGCGTCGGGCTGGGCATCAGCAGCAACAAGGTCAACCTGATTGCGGGCTACAGCCCGCAGCAGCTGATCGACTACCAGAACCAGATCGGCAACAAGACGATCCATTCGTGGACCGGCACGCTGGGCTGGAACCACGATACGCGCAATGGCTACTGGGCCCCGACTCGAGGCGGCCTGCTGTCCGCCTCGGCCGATATCGCGTTGCCCGGCTCGACCGTCCAGTACTGGAAGCTCACCGCCGAGGCCAATCACTATTGGCCGATCGGCAAGGGTTTCGTGCTGTACCTCGACGGCCAGGTCGGCTACGGGAAAACCTATGCCAGCAACGGCATCAACGATACCCAATTCAATGCGCTGAAGGCTGCCACCGAAGCGGCGACGCCTGGCTACGTGATGCAGGACATGCGCCAGGACTTCCCGTTCTTCGCCAACTTCTTCTCCGGCGGTGTGCGTGACGTGCGCGGCTTCCAGGACAACACGCTGGGGCCGCGGGTGTGCATCGACGGCAGCGTGCCGGCGGCCAGCGGCCAGTGTTCGCTGGGCTACTACGCGCAGCCCATCGGTGGCGCGTTCAAGGTGCTCGGCACGGCCGAACTCTACCTGCCGCTGCCGTTCCTGAAAGACGTCAACACCGCGCGCGTGTCCGTGTTCACCGACGTCGGCAATGCGTACAAGAACTACCAGAGCTTCGACGCCAGCACCCTGCGTGCCTCGGCCGGTGTGTCGCTGCACTGGCAGGCGCCGATTGGCCCGCTGATCATCAGCCTGGCGGTGCCGTTCCGCACGCAGCCGTCCGACAGCCACTACGAGGAACGGATCCAGTTCACCTTCGGCAGCCAGTTCTGAGAGGCTGTGACACAACAGCCTCTCAGCCCGGCCAGGGCGAGAGCATGGATGCCCGAGTTGAGGCAACGCAGGAGCAGTTGCCCGATGGCCGGGCGCGAATCAAGCACGAGCGTGCTTGATTCGCGTGAGCGAGTCCGGGCCTGTACCGGACTCGCGATAGAAGAAAACCACAGGAAGTGGTTTTTTTCACAAGTTCTGAGCACTGCACGGGTGCACTGATCCACCGGGCGCGACCGGCCGGCGCGAGCGGCAAGTGCGGCCCCGCCGCGCTTTGCCGGTGGCCGTGGCAGCATGCTGCGTCGGGCAGGATCACGCCCTACAATGACCCGCATGGTCCGGAGCAGGCATGAATGCAATCCATTATTCGGTAGCCGAACTGGCTGAGCGGTTCGGACTGGGGGTCCATGGCGATGGTACGCGCATGCTGGCCGGGGTCGGCACACTCGCCGGTGCCGGCAGCTCCGAACTGAGCTTCCTGTCCAACAGCAAGTACACCGCGCAGCTGCTGTCCACCCAGGCCGGCGCCGTGGTGCTGCTTGAGGAAAATCTTGCCGATTGCCCGACCAACGCGCTGGTCGCCAAAGACCCCTACGTCGCCTATGCGCGGATCGCCGCATTGTTCGAGCGACTGCCGGCGTCCCCGGCCGGTGTGCATCCCAGTGCCGTGGTGGCGGTTGGCGCGCGAGTGAGCGCCAGCGCCAGCATCGGCCCGTATTGTGTGGTCGAGACCGGCGCGGTGATCGAGGATGGCGCCATCCTGGGTCCGCACTGCATCATTGGAGAGGGTTGCACGGTGGGCGCGCATTCGCGACTGGTGGCGCGGGTCACCCTGGTAACGCGGACAAGCCTGGGCAAGCGCGTGCTGGTGCACCCCGGTGCGGTGATTGGCTCTGACGGGTTCGGTCTCGCCTTCGATCGTGACGCTCCCGGCGACGGCGCGTGGGTCAAGTTGCCCCAGCTCGGCGGCGTGCGCATCGGCGATGACTGCGAGATCGGCGCCAACACCACGATCGACCGCGGCACGCTGGACGATACGGTGCTGGAGGAAGACGTGCGCCTGGACAACCAGATCCAGATTGCCCACAACGTGCATGTCGGCGCGCATACGGCGATGGCAGGCTGCGCCGCGGTAGCCGGAAGCGCGAGAATCGGCCGCTACTGCATGATCGGCGGCAACGCTGGCGTGCTCGGCCATCTGGAACTGGCCGACCGGGTTACCATTACGGCCAAAAGCCTGGTGACGCACTCGATCCGCGAGGCGGGCGAGTATTCATCGGGCACCCCATTGCAGGACAACCGGCGCTGGCGAAAAAACGCGGCGCGTTTCAAGCATCTGGACGAGTACGCGCGCCGATTGTCGGCGCTTGAGAAGGACAGCAACCATGAATGAACAAGTCGGCGCCGTGAGCTTGCCGATCACCATCGAGCAGATCAGGCAACTGCTGCCCCATCGCTACCCGTTCCTGCTGGTGGATCGGGTGATCGAAATCGTGCCCGAGCTGAGCGTGGTGGCACTGAAGAACGTCACCATCAATGAACCCTTTTTTGAAGGTCACTTCCCCGGCCACCCGGTGATGCCCGGGGTGCTGCTCATCGAGGCAATGGCGCAGGCCGCCGGACTGCTGACCCAGATCAGCCGCCGCATCAAGGGCGACGAGGGCAGCCCGCTGTTCTATCTGGTCAAGGTCGACAACGCGCGCTTCAACGCGCCCGTGGTGCCCGGCGACCAGTTGCGCCTGGAGGTGAACCTGAAGCGGCAGATGCGGGGCATGGGCCTGTTCCTCGCACGCACCGTAGTGGATGGCAAGGAGATAGCCAGCTGCGAACTGATGTGCGCTGCGAGGTCCGAAAAGTGAGTCGACCCGGCCCGATCCATCCCACCGCGCAGATCGATCCATCCGCCGTGATCGGTGCCAATGTCGCGATTGGCGCCTACAGCGTGATCGGCGCCGATGTGGAAATCGGCGAGGATACGAAGATCGGCCCGCATGTGGTGATCGAGGGGCCGACCCGGATCGGACGCGACAATCGCATTGCGCAGTTTGCCTCGCTCGGCGGTGATCCGCAGGACAAGAAGTTCGCCGGCGAGCGCACCGAGCTGGTGATCGGCGACCGTAACCTGATCCGCGAATTCACCACCATCAATCGCGGCACCGGCGAAGGCGGCGGCGCAACCCGCCTGGGCAACGACAACTGGGTGCTGGCCTACGTGCATGTCGCCCACGATTGCCAGGTCGGCGACCACGTGGTGTTCTCCAATTACTCCGCGCTGGCCGGGCACGTGGAGATCGGCGACTGGACCATCCTGTCCGGCTATTCCGGGGTGCACCAGTTCTGCAAGGTCGGTGCGCACGCGTTCATCGGCATGGGCTGCCTGGTCGGCCACGACGTGCCGCCGTTCGTGACGATGGCAAACGAGCAGCATGGTCGTCCGCGCGGCATCAACAGCGAAGGCTTGAAGCGCCGCGGCTTCGACAGCGCCCGCATCGCGGCGATCAAACGCGCCTATCGCATCTTGTACATGGCCGGCCTGTCGTTGCCCGAGGCTCGCGAAAAGCTCGTCGAACAGGCTCGCGAGAGCGAAGATGTGCGTGCCATGCTGGAATTCCTCGACCATAGCGAGCGGGCGCTGGCCCGCTAACGCGGGACTCGGGACTCGGGACTCGGGACTCGGGAAAGGCTAAAGTGTCCGTTGTCGAGCCTTCGCTCTGTTTCCGTGTCTGCCACTCAACCTCATGCCGCCACCTGCCAGCCAAACGCCCGGCCTGCCCGAGTCCCGAGTCCCGAGTCCCGAGTCCCGGCCCTTGATCGCCCTCCTTGCCGGCGAGGACTCCGGCGACCAGCTTGGTGCCGATCTCATCACGGCGCTGCGCCAGCGCTACCCCCAAGCGCGGTTCGTCGGCATCGGTGGTTCGCGCATGCAGGCTGAAGGCTTCGAGTCCTGGGTCGACATCCGCGAACTGTCGCTGTTTGGTTTCAGCGAAGTCATCAGCCACCTGCCGCGATTGTTGCGCCTGCGCCGCTCGCTGGTGGCACGGCTGCTGAAGACCCGGCCGGATGTGGTGGTCGGCATCGACGCACCGGATTTCAACCTGGGCGTGGAGCAACGCCTGAAACAGGCCGGCCTGCGGACTGTGCACTACGTCAGCCCGTCGGTCTGGGCCTGGCGCGAGAAGCGTGCCGGGAAAATTGGCCGCAGCGCCGATCGGGTGCTTTGCCTGTTCCCGATGGAGCCGCCGATCTACGCGAAGCACGGCATCGACGCACGCTTCGTCGGCCACCCACTGGCCGACCGCTTTGCGCTGGTGGCCGATCGTGGCGGCGCGCGGGAGACGCTGCAGTTGCCGCAGCAGGCACCCGTACTGGCGGTGCTGCCGGGTAGCCGCCTGTCCGAGGTGAAGCGGCTCGGACAGATCTTCCTGGACGCCGCCAGTCGCGTGGCCGCTGCGCTGCCCGGGCTGCGCATCGTGATCCCGGCAGCCAATCCCCGCGTGTACGCCCGCTTGCAGGAGTTGCTGGCGGCGTCCCCGGCACACAAGTCGAGCCTGCTGCTGGACGGCCAGGCGCACGAAGCCATGTTGGCCGCCGACGTGGTGCTGCTTGCCTCCGGCACGGCCACGCTGGAAGCGATGCTGGCGAAACGGCCGATGGTGGTCGGCTATCGGGTGACGCCCACCAGCTATCACATCGCGCGTGCGCTGAAGATGCTGAAAACCGACGTGTACTCCCTGCCAAACATCCTGGCCCGGGCCAGTGGCCTGGATGGCGAGCTGCTGGTCCCCGAGTTGATGCAGGACCATTGCACCGCGGAAAACCTTGCTGCCGCCACGCTGGCCTTGTTCAAGGACAGCGCGCGACGCGGCGCGATCGTGACCGCCTTCGAGCATCTGCACCAGGAACTGCGTGGCGACTTGGAAGGGCACGCGGGCGATCGCGCTGCGGCGGCCATTGCCGAATTGATCGATGGTCACGAGCAGGCTGATGGCTGAGCTTCTCGCGAGCACCCGTCCCTCACCTCAATCCTCGGCAATCGCTCCCTGCATTGCTCTACCTCCTGCATCCATGCAGTCGTCTCCCCCAAGGGGAGAGGAAGCGAACGCAAAAATCATACTCACGGCCGGCGTCGACGAAGCGGGCCGCGGCCCGCTGGCGGGCCCGCTGGCGGTAGCCGCGGTGATCCTGGACCCGGCCCGACCCATCGTTGGGCTGGATGACTCGAAGAAGCTCAGCGAGAAGCGCCGCGAGGCGCTCTATCCGCAGATCATCGAGCGCGCGCTCGCGTACTGCATCGTGCTGGTCGAGCGCGAAGAGATCGATCGGCTGAATATCTTCCAGGCCACCATGACAGGCATGAGTCGTGCCGTGGCCGGCCTGTTGCCGATGGCGCATGAAGCGCTGATCGATGGCAACAAGTTGCCGAAGGACCTGCCCTGCCCCGGCCGCGCCATCGTCGGTGGCGACGCGTTGGAGCCGGCGATCAGCGCCGCCTCGATCCTGGCCAAGGTCAGCCGCGATCGGCTGATGGCCATACTCGATACCGTGCATCCAGGCTACGGCTTTGCCGTGCACAAGGGCTACGCCACACCCTCGCACTTCGCCGCGCTGCACCGGCTCGGCCCCTGCCCGCAACATCGCCGCAGCTTTGCGCCAGTACGTCTGCTGCTGGACCAGGCGCGACTGTTCTGAGCACCGCGCGCCCGGTGTCGCATCCGGACCAGGACCTGCTGCTTCCGCCTGGTGCGCCGCCTGCAGCGCTTCTACAGCTTCCCGCTTGTTGCTACGCTGGCGATCGCCCAGGGGGACAGATGACATGCGCAAAATCGCGATAGCAGTGCTTGCCCTGCTTTTCTGCTGCAACGCCGTCGCCGCCGGCAGGTCTGGACTCAAACCGGGCGAGACGCCGCCAGACATGCTGGGCACCACTCTGCGCGGACAGGACGTGACCATCTCCTCGCTGCACGGCAAGGTCGTGGTGATCAGTTTCTGGGCCACCTGGTGCAGCTACTGCATGCAGGAGATGCCGGTGCTGGCGAAAATGCAGGCACTGGCTACCCAGCGTGGGCTGCCGTTGCAGGTGGTGGCCGTCAATCATCGTGAGGAGCGCAAGATCTTCGTGCGGGCCTCGCGCGCGCTGCACAAGAACCTGCCGGAACTGCTGCTCACCTGGGACCGTAACGGCAAGATCGGCAAACCCTACGGCGTCAGCGGCATCCCGGTCATGGTGATGCTGCACCGCGACGGCACCATCGCGCATGTCCATGTCGGCTATGGCGAAGACATGCTCCCCACCCTGGTCAGCGAAATCAATGCACTGCTGGCCGAACAACCGATGGCCACGGCGAGCATTGATACACCCTGAATCCGGCGGGTGCCGGACGCCAGCACGCTTTGCGCAAACGCGGCGGAAGTCAATCTTGCCGCTACACGCAGCGCCGGTTAGCCTGCAGGGATACCGCGCGTAGATCGGCATGACCGTCAGCTTTACCCATCTCCACCTGCACAGCGAATACTCGCTGGTCGATTCGACCATCCGCATCAAGGCGCTGGTCGCTGCCTGCGTGCGCGATGGTATCCCGGCCGTGGCACTGACCGACGAATGCAACATGTTCGCTCTGGTCAAGTTCTACAAGGCCTGCCAAGCGGCCGGCATCAAGCCGATCGGTGGCTGCGACCTGCAGATTGCCGCGCCGGACGATCCGCGCCCGTGGCGGCTGACCCTGCTCTGCCAGAACCACGACGGCTACCTCAACCTGTCACGACTGGTCTCGCGCGCCTGGCAGGAAGGCCAGCATGGCGGTCGCGCGCTGGTCGATGCCAGCTGGTTGCAAGGCGATGCCTGCAACGGCCTGATCGCCTTGCTCGGGCGCGAAAGCGAAGTGGCGCGGATTGCACTCAACCAGGGCAGCGCAGCCGCCGCCGCGAAACTGCGCCCGCTGGCGCGACTCTTCCCCGACCGGCTCTACCTGGAACTCACCCGCTGCGGCCGCGATGGCGAGGAGAACTGGAACAGCGCCGCCCTGGCGCTGGCGGCCGAGCTTGATCTTCCGGTACTGGCCAGCAATGACGCACGCTTCCTCAAGCAGGACGACTTCGATGCCCACGAGGCACGCGTGTGCATCAACCAGGGTCGGGTGCTGGCCGATACCAAGCGCCCACGCGAATACAGCAACCAGCAATACCTGAAAACACCCGAGGAAATGGTCGCGTTGTTCGCCGACCTGCCGGAGGCGCTGGAAAACACCGTCGAGTTGGCCAAACGTTGCACCCTGGAACTGGCGTTCGGCACCTATTACCTGCCCGATTTCCCGGTGCCCGACGGGCATGACCTCAACAGCCACATCCGCGAGCTGTCGCGCCAGGGGTTGCGCGAGCGCCTGGCCACGTCGCCGCTGGCTGCCAACCACACGCTGGCCGACTATGAGACACGACTGGAAGGCGAGCTGGACGTCATCGTCGAGATGGGCTTCCCCGGCTACTTCCTGATCGTGGCGGACTTCATCAACTGGGCCAAACAGCACGGCATCCCGGTAGGCCCCGGCCGCGGTTCCGGCGCCGGCTCGCTGGTGGCGTGGGCGTTGAAGATCACCGACCTCGATCCGCTGCAGTTCGATCTGCTGTTCGAGCGCTTCCTCAACCCCGAACGCGTGTCGATGCCCGACTTCGACATCGACTTCTGCATGGATCGGCGCGACGAGGTGATCGACTACGTCGCCCGGAAATACGGTCGCGACAAGGTCAGCCAGATCATCACCTACGGTTCGATGGCCGCCAAGGCCGTGCTGCGCGACTCCGGGCGCGTGCTCAGCATGCCCTACGGCCAAGTTGACCGGCTGGCCAAGATGGTGCCGCCGCGCCCGCTCGACCTGACCTTGTCCGACGCGCTGGGTCTTTCCGAAAAGTCGAAGAAGGAAACCGATCGCGTCGTCAAGGAGTTCTGCGAGGCTTACGCGCAGGACGAAGAGGCTCGCGCGCTGATCGACCTCGCGTTGAAGCTGGAGAATCTCACCCGCAACGCCGGCAAGCACGCGGGTGGCGTGGTGATCGCCCCCACGCCGCTCACCAATTTCGCCCCGCTGTACTGCGAAGCCGGCGGCGGCGGCGTGGTCACCCAGTACGACAAGGACGACGTCGAAGCGGTCGGCCTGGTGAAGTTCGACTTCCTCGGCCTGCGCACGCTGACGATCATCGATTGGGCGGTGAAGGCGATCAATGTGCGACGCGCGAAAACCGGTGAGGCAGCGTTGGATATCTCGGCGCTGCCGCTGGACGACCCGGCGCCGTACGAACTGCTGAAGAAAGCGCAAACCGTCGCGGTGTTCCAGCTCGAATCCTCCGGCATGCAGCGCATGTTGAAGGATGCCAGGCCCGACCGCTTCGAGGACATCATCGCGCTGGTGGCACTGTACCGCCCCGGCCCGATGGACCTGATCCCCAGCTTCATCGCGCGCAAGCACGGCCGCGAGGAGGTCGAATACCCCGACCCCCGCGTCGAGCCGATCCTGAAAGAGACCTACGGCATCATGGTCTACCAGGAGCAGGTGATGCAGATGGCGCAGATCGTCGGCGGCTACACGCTCGGCGGCGCCGACCTGTTGCGTCGTGCGATGGGCAAGAAAGACGCCAAAAAGATGGCGGAGGAACGCGCCAAGTTTCGCGACGGCGCCGCGCGCGACGGACTGACCGGCGAGAAGGCCGACACCATCTTCGACCTGATGGAGAAATTCGCCGGCTACGGCTTCAACAAATCGCACGCGGCCGCCTATGCGCTGGTTTCGTACCAGACCGCCTGGCTGAAGGCGCATTACCCCGCCGAGTTCATGGCCGCCACGATTTCGGCGGACATGGACAACACCGACAAGGTGGTGATCTTCCTCAACGAGGCACGCGCACTCGACATCGTCGTGCAGCCCCCGGACGTCAATGCCTCCGACTACATGTTCGTGGCAATCGAACCCGACACGTTGTCCAATACCTCGCGCCAAGGCGCTCGCACGATTCAATACGGACTGGGGGCGATCAAGGGCGTCGGCCACGGCGCGTGCGAGGCCATCGTCGCCGAGCGAGCCAATGGCCGCTACACCGACCTGGCCGATTTCTGCCGTCGGGTGGATCCAAACCGGCTCAACCGGCGCTTGCTGGAAGCGCTGGTCCTGTCCGGCGCCCTGGATACCCTGGCTGCCAACCGAGCCAGCCTGATGCTGCAGCTGCCCGATGCGATCAAGGCGGCCGAGCAGCATCTGCGCGATCGGCAATCCGGCCAGAACGACATGTTCGGCGCAGCCCAGTCTCATGGCGGCGCGGGCAGCACCACACCGGTGCTGAACATCGATCTGCCCACGGTGCCGGAGTGGCCACTGGAGCAGCGCCTGCAAGGCGAGCGCGACACGCTGGGTCATTACCTGTCCGGCCATCCCACCGATCCATGGAAGGACGAGCTGGCGCAATTGTCGACCTGCCCGCTCGGCGAAATCGTCGACCGCTACCAACCACCGCGGCCGCGCAAGAATGATGACGGCGACAACAACCGTTTCCGCCGTGGCCCGGATACACCGTGGACGGTCGCCGGCATGGTCGGCGCCGTGCGCAAGCGCGGCGACAGCGACGCGTTCGTGCGCCTGGAAGATGGCGGCGGCAGCATCGAGGTGAGTTTCTTTGGCGAGCTGTACCAGCAGGTGGCGCCGCTGCTGACCCGCGGCGAGATCCTGGTCGTCGACGGTGGCCTGCGCATCGATGAGTTCTCCGGCGGCGGCTTCCAGCTGCGCGCACGCAGTGCCTGCTCGCTGGCGGACGCCTGCCGCAGGCATGCGCGGCTGCTGCAGTTGAAATTGAATGGCATCCGCCCGGAGTTCGCCGCGCAGCTGCAACAGGCGTTGATCGGTTATCGCGGTGGTCGCGCCAGCGTCACCCTGCACGGATATCGCAACCGCAGCGCGCAGGCCGATCTCGAACTCGGCGAGGAGTGGCGCGTGGACGCCATCCCCGACCTGCTGCGCGCGGTACGTGCGTTACCCGGCGTGCAGGCCGCACGACTGCGCATCGTCAGGCAGCAGGACTGAGCCACACCCCCGTAGGAGCCCGCTCGCGGGCGATGCTCTTGCTCTGCGAATCCCGAATCCCGAATCCCGTCCAAGAGCATCGCCCGCGAGCGGGCTCCTACGATTTGCTGCGCTCCATCATCGTCTTCAGGTCCGCAAACGGGTTGCCGGTGGCTGGCGGCGCCTGTTCCACCGCCAGCACCCCGCCGCGCACGTGGTCGATATGCCGGGCATGCTCGTTGTCGTGGCAGTACACGCACAGCAGCTCCCAATTGCTGCCGTCGGGCGGATTGAAGTCGTGATCGTGGTTGCGGTGGTGGACCGTCAGCTCCTGCAGGTTGGTGCGGGTGAACTCGCGCGCGCAGCGGCCGCACACCCACGGGTACATCTTCAGCGCCCGCTCGCGATAGCCCAGTTCGCGCTGCTCAGCGTTGCGACGCGCCTCGGCCACGATGCGGTCGAGTTTGTCGTTGTCGATGACGGATTTGCCTGGCATGACGGATTTCCGCAGAAGAACGTGTTCCACAACCGGACGATAGCGCAATCACGCCAGCTTCTGCAGGCGGTATCGGCCCGGTCACCGCCCTACGACGCCGTTCTCGTCTTTACTGGCGGAACGGTATACTGAGCAGCTTGGTTGCCTCAAAATGCAGCAGATGAATCCCAACTTCCTTGATTTCGAACAACCCATCGCCGAACTGGACGCGAAGATCGAAGAGCTTCGTCACACCAGCGATGGCCAGGCGTTCAACATCGACGAGGAGGTGGCCCGCCTGCGTCAGAAGGTGAAGGTGAAGACCGCCGACATCTTCCGCAACCTCAACTCATGGCAGACCACGCAGCTGTCGCGGCACCCGGCGCGCCCGTACACGCTCGATTACATCGGCGTGATCTGCGAGGAATTCCATGAACTGGCTGGCGACCGCATGTACGCCGAGGACGCCGCCATCGTCGGCGGCCTGGGCCGCATCAACGGGCGCTCGGTGGTCATCATCGGACACCAGAAAGGCCGCGACACCAAGACCAAGGTGCGCCGCAACTTCGGCATGCCGCGTCCCGAGGGTTACCGCAAGGCGCTGCGCTTGATGCAGATGGCCGAACGCTTCGAGCTGCCGCTGCTGACCCTGATCGACACTCCCGGCGCCTACCCCGGCGTGGGTGCCGAGGAGCGCGGCCAGAGCGAGGCGATCGCGCGCAACCTGCTGGAGATGGCCGAGCTGAAGGTGCCGATCATCTGTACCGTGATCGGCGAAGGTGGTTCCGGCGGCGCGCTGGCGATCGGCGTGGGCGACCGCACCAACATGCTGCAGTACTCGACCTATTCGGTGATTTCGCCCGAAGGCTGCGCCTCGATCCTGTGGAAGAGCCCGGACAAGGTGAAGGACGCGGCGGAAGCGCTCGGCATGACCGCGCCACGCCTGTTCGAGTTGGGCCTGATCGACAAGGTCATTCGCGAACCGCTGGGCGGTGCGCACCGCAATCCGCGCTCGATGGCAATCCGCCTGAAAGCCGTCTTGTTGAACCAGCTCGACGAGCTAGAAGCAATGCCGGTCACCGACCTGCTCGAACAGCGTTACAAGCGTCTGCGCAGCTACGGTGCCTTTCAGGAATAACCCATTCCTGTAGGAGCCCACCTTGTGGGCGATGCTTTTGTCTCAAATCCTGGTAAAAGCATCGCCCACAAGGTGGGCTCCTACAAATGGGGTGGTGCAGCGTTACCATCGGTCCATCCTCTCCGACGGATTCCCACCATGGCCCACGACAAACTTGCCGTACTGATCGACGCCGACAACGCCCGCCCGGCAATCGTCGAGGGCCTGCTGGCCGAGATCGCCAAGTACGGCACCGCCCACGTCAAGCGCATCTACGGCGACTGGACCAAGCCCGATCTCAACGGCTGGAAGGAAGTGCTGCTGCGCCACTCGATCCAGCCGATCCAGCAGTTCCGCTACACCGTGGGCAAGAACGCCACCGACTCGGCGATGATCATCGACGCGATGGACCTGCTCTACTCCGCGCGCTTCGACGGCTTCTGCATCGTCTCCAGCGACAGTGACTTCACCCGGCTCGCCTCGCGCATTCGCGAATCGGGCCAGACCGTCTACGGCTTCGGCGAGAAAAAGACGCCCGAACCGTTCCGCACCGCCTGCGACAAGTTCATCTATACCGAAGTGCTGGTGCAGGCGACTGAAGCCGAACCCAGCCCCGGTGTGAAGCGACGCAGCGTGAAGGAACTGCGCGGCGACAACCAGTTGATGAACTTGCTGCGCAACGCGATCGAGGCCGCCTCCGATGATTCCGGCTGGGCGAGCCTGGGCACCATCGGCAGCATCATCAACAAGCAGTCGCCCGACTTCGATTCGCGCAACTACGGCTACGCCAAACTCAGTGGACTGATCAACGGCATCGGCCTGTTCGAGACCGACGAACGCCAGATCGGCAACGGCAAGCAGCTGTACGTGCGTCCCCGCAGCGGCAGGAAGTGAGCGACCCGCTGCATCGACATCTGGCCGCCGCACTGGCGGCCGTGCCAGTGGCACCGTTGGCGCTGGCATTCAGCGGCGGCCCCGATTCCACCGCCCTGCTGCATGCACTGGCACAACTGCCCGAAGCACGCGAGCGCGGCCTGCGCGCGCTGCATGTCGATCACGGCCTGCATGCCGACAGCGCCGGCTGGGCGGAGCATTGTCGCCGTTTTTGCGAGTCGCTCGAGGTGACTTGCGAAGTGCTGCGCGTAGCGGTGCAACAAGACAGTGGCAAGGGACTGGAGGCCGCCGCACGTGAGGCACGCCATGCCGCCCTGGCCGACCAGCTGCGCGAGGGCGAGCACCTGCTCTTCGCCCATCACCGCGACGATCAGGTGGAGACCGTCCTGCTCAAGCTGCTGCGTGGCGCCGGGCCGGAAGGTCTGGGCGGCATGCGTGCATGGCGCCCGTTCGGCCGTGGGCAACTGTGGCGCCCCGTACTGGCGCTCTCGCGAGCGCAACTGGGCGACTACGTGAATACTCACCAGCTCCCATGCATCGACGACCCCTCCAACGCCGACACGCGACTGGCACGCAATCATCTGCGCCACGAAATCCTGCCGCGGCTCGCCGCGCACTGGCCACAAGCGGCGGACTCGATCCTGCACAGTGCCGCGCTCAGCCGCGCCGCCGCCGAGGCCCTGCGCAGCCAATGGCTGGCGGCCTTCGACGCCTTGCACGACCGCATCCATGGCAGCCTGGATGCCCGCGGCTGGCTGGCGCTGATGCCGGCCCTGCGTGCGCCCTTGCTCGACTACTGGCTGCACCAACGCGGGCTGGGCGCGCCCACCACGGCGCAGCGCCGGCAGATCGAGCGCCAGTGCGACGCACGGCCGGGCCAACTTCCCTGCATCCGCTGGGCTGGTGCCGAGCTGCATATCTGGAAGGGGCAGTTATGGGCACTGCCACCCGAACGCAACATCGCCGCCGACTGGCAGGCACCGTGGCAAGGCGAGCCGCTGCGGTTGCCGGATGGCGGCGAACTGTCGCTGATGGTCGAGGGCGCGCGCCTGAGCGAACTGCTGACCGTGCGTCTGCGTCGCGGCGGCGAGCGGATCAAACCCGCCGGCGACGCGCACACGCGCGAGCTGCGTGATCTGTTCCAGCAGGCGCTGATCCCGCCGTGGCGACGCGTGAACTGTCCCCTGCTGTACGTCGGCGATGAACTGGTCGCAGTGGCCGACCGCTGGGTTAGCGTGCGCGGAGCCGCTCTTTTTCAACAGGCCGGCAGCCTGCCGCGTTGGCGGCCGGCACGTTGATCTGGGTCGACAAGCGTCGCCTGTAGCATTCCCTCTCCTCAATCCTCTCCCGCCCGCGGGAGAGGAGGCGAACGTGCCGAGCGGGAGTCGCGACTTCGTACATCACTATGGCGCCGTGAATCGGGTTCCCTTGATAGATCGGCTTTCTGGATTGATTCCTCGCGCCCGCTGCGCTAGCTTGACGGCCCATGGCCAAGACCGCTCCCGCACCCGCCGCTCCCGCACCCGCCGCCGACTTTGAACACTCCCTCGACGAGCTGGAGCAACTGGTCGCGAAGATGGAAGGCGGTGACCTGAGCCTGGATGAATCGCTCGCCTCATTCGAGCGCGGCATCGGCCTGTTCCGCCACTGCCAGCAATCGCTGCAACAGGCCGAACTTCGCGTGCGCCTGCTGCTTGATCCCGAAGCCCCCGACGACGCCCAATTGTTTGAACCCGAAGCCTGAGTCCCCCGAGCTAGGCCCCGCGCTGCAGTCCTTGATCCAGCGCGCCGAACAGGCGCTGGATCGGCAGCTGCCGCCAGCCGATCATTCCCCCGCCGACCTGCACCGCGCGATGCGCTATGCCGTGCTCGGCGGCGGCAAGCGGCTGCGTCCGATGCTGGTTTACGCCGCCGCGGATGTGCTGGGCGAGTCCGGGCCAGCGCTGGACGCGGCCGCGTGCGCGGTGGAGCTGATCCACGCCTACTCGCTGGTGCACGACGACCTGCCCGCGATGGACGACGACGCCCTGCGTCGCGGCCGCCCGACCTGCCACGTCGTCTTCGGCGAAGCCATGGCGATACTCGCCGGTGACGCGTTGCAGGCACTCGCCTTCGAGCTGCTGGCCGACCACCATGCCGGCGGCTTCGAAGCGGAAGTGCGTATGGCGATGCTGCACGCGCTGGGCCGCGCCTGCGGCGCCGAAGGCATGGCCGGTGGCCAGGCGCTGGATCTGGCCGCGGTGGGACAGCCGCTCAACCTGGCCGAACTGGAACACATGCATGCGTGCAAGACCGGCGCGTTGATCCGCGCCTCGGTGCAACTGGGCGCCCTCGCCGCAGGCGCGGACGATGGCGCACGCAAGGCCCTGGACGACTACGCCAGCGCCGTCGGCCTGGCCTTTCAGGTGCGCGACGATATTCTCGACGTGGAAGGCGAATCCGCGGAAATCGGCAAGACCGCAGGCAAGGACGCGGCCGCGGCCAAGCCGACCTTTCCCTCGGTCATCGGACTGGACGCGTCACGGCTCAGGCTCGCTGAATTGACCGACATCGCGCTCGACGCCATCGCACCCTGGGGCGAACGTGCGACGCTGCTGCGTGAACTGGCGCGATACTCCGCCAACCGCCGGAACTGAAACCGGAAGGCAGCCTCATCGCTGCCGTCCAGTCGCCATCCCGGCAGCAGCGTTACTTGACCAGCCGCAAGGTGAACGGGTAGCGATAGCGCACGCCTTCGTTCGCCTTGATCGCCGCGATGATGGTGAACACCAGCCAGCCGATGCCGATGATGATCCACAGCGGGATCGCGATGATCAGGCCGATGCCCAGGGTCATCACCGAGATCAGGACCAGCACCACCGCCGCAATCGCCACCGTGATGTTGAAGTTCAACGCCTCCTTGCCCTGGTCGTTCACGAACGGCATGGTGTCTTTCTTGACCAGCCAGATCACCAGCGGGCCGATGAAACAGCCCCAGCCGCCGCCGAAGGCGCCGGTGAGGATAGCGCCCAGCAGCGCCGAGAGGTGGGCGAACATCGCCCATTGCCGCTCCTCGGCAGAGGGAGCCCCAACCAACGGCTCGCTCGGCGCGGGCGGGATGACGGATTCGGGTGGAACGCTCATGCGCATCTCCTCGGAAGTGGGAACGTGCGTCAACGGTTCGCCGGCCAGTCGCCGGTACTGCCAATCCTAGCAAGCATCGGCATGCCGTGCCGAATGAACTTGCGACATGGATGCGCCGTAGGGCGGGCACGGCCCGCCGGCCCTCCCCCGATGCGCACGGTCAAGGGCGGCGGGCCATGCCGCCCTACGATCCTGCAGCTAAAACGTCTCCTTCAGGCAACGACCAGCCGCCGCGCGCAGCGTGCTTGCTGCAGCCATTCCTGGCCAGCCAGTAGTCACTCGCCGGCCACGGTCATCCGCTGCAGCAGGATCGAGCCGCACAGGATATGCGAGCGCAGATCCACATCGGTACCCACCGCCACGATCCCGGCGAACATGTCGCGCAGGTTGGCAGCAATCGTGATGCCTTCCACCGGATAGGCAATCTGGCCGTTCTCCACCCAGAAGCCCGCGGCACCGCGCGAATAGTCGCCGGTGATCGTGGACACGCCCTGCCCCATCACCTCGGTCACCAGCAGACCGGTGCCCAGCCGCCGCAGCATGCCGGCGAAGTCGGACCGCTCGCCGTCCTGCGCGCCCGGATCCACGATCAGGTTGTGCACGCCGCCCGCGTTGCCGGTGGATTCCAGGCCCAGTTTGCGGGCCGAATAGCTGCCCAGCACGTAGCGCGCCAGCACGCCGCCCTCGATCAAGGCGCTGTCGCGGGTGGCCACGCCCTCGGCGTCGAAGTTGCCCGAACCCTGGCCGTGCGGCAGATGCGGTCGCTCGTTGATATCGAGCCATGCCGGCATCACCGGTTTGCCCACCTGGTCGAGCAGGAAGCTGGCGCGGCGATACAGTGAGCCGCCGCTGACCGCACCGAGCAGGTGACCGATCAACCCGCGCGCCAGCTCCGGCGCAAACAGCACCGGGCACTGCCGCGTCGACAGGCTGCGTGCGCCGATCCGCGCCAGCGTGCGCTCGGCGGCCTTGTCGCCGAGCGCCTTCGCACCGATGAAGTCGCCAGCAGCGCGCACGCTGTCGTACCAGTAGTCACGCTGCATGCCGTCGTCATCGCCGGCGATCAAGGCCAGCGAGAGCGAATGCCGGGTGCCACGCTCGCGGCCCACGAAACCGTGCGAATTCGCATACACCGACAGGCCCTGCCCGGCCTGCACGCTGGCGCCGTCGGAATTGCTGATGCCGGCATGCGCGCGCCCGGCAGCCTCGATCTCGATACCCAGCTCGATCGCCTGCGTCGTGTCGATGTCCCACGGATGCCACAAGTCCAGATCCGGGAAGGCCGTGGCCATGCGTGCGGCATCGGCCAGCCCGGCCGCGGGATCCTCTTCGGTATAGCGGGCGATCGCACAGGCCTGATCGAGCGTCGCCTGGATTGAATCGGGGTTCAGGTCGGCGGTGCTGGCCGAGCCTTTGCGCTGGCCGAAGTACACGGTGAGGCCAAAGCCGCGGTCGCGGGTGTGTTCGACCGTCTCCACCTCGCCCAGGCGCACGTTCACGCTCAGCCCGGTTTCGATGCTGGCAGAGACCTCGGCCTGACTGGCGCCCGCGGCACGGGCACGGCGGATCACGTCCTCGGCCAGCCCGGCCAGTCGATCGAGATCGGCCGCACTGCGGTCCTGGCTGATGGCAACTTCACTCACGTGGGGCTTTCCTCGGCATGGGGCGGGTAGAATAGACGGTTCGCGACCGCCAGACCGCTTCCAGATGGGGTCGCGGCGGCGAAATGAAAAGAGCCGTGGAGGCCGTCATGCAACCCGTCGCCGGTATTTACCGCCACTACAAGGGCCAGCGTTACCGCGTGCTGGGCACGGCGCGACACAGCGAAACCCTGGAGCCGCTGGTGGTCTACCAGGCGCTCTATGGCGAGCACGGCCTGTGGGTGCGGCCGGCCGCCATGTTCTGCGAGACCATTGAACTGGATGGCGAACCGATCGCCCGATTCGCGCTGGAACAGGCAGCCGCGGACCCGCCCAGCGATCAGCCGAACACGAGCCCCACCATTTTTCTGGAATCCAACCCGTGAGCCCGAGCCGCAGCCGCAACCAGACCGAACTCGACGACGAGGACTACGGCCCCAGCCGCACCCAGCAGCGCCGCGAAGCGCTGGCCGTGCTGACCTTGGCCGGCCAGCTGATCGAGCTGCAACCAAGTCGCCTGGCCAAACTCGACCTGCCCGAGGATGTACGCCGCGAGATCGACATCACCCGCCGCACCCCTTCGCACGGTGCAAAAAAGCGCCAGCTCGCCTTCCTGGCCAAGGTCATGCGCCGCTACGGCGACGAAGACTTCGCCGCCGTGCGCGCCGAACTCGGCGAAAACCGCGAGAAACAGCGCCAGGAGACCGCGGCGATGCATCGCCTCGAATCCATGCGCGACCGCCTGATCGCCGAAGACGAAAACGCCTTGTCGGAACTGATCGCCGAACATCCGCAAGTCGACCGCCAGCACCTGCGCTCGCTGATCCGCCAGGCACGCCTGGAAAAGGACACGCCGAACAAACCGCCCAGGGCGTACCGGGAGATCTTCCAGCTGCTGAAGGAGCTGGCCGAGGCAGCCCCGGATGCAACGCTGCCGCCCGACGCCGACTGATCAGCCGCCGCCGCGCGGAATGGCACTTGCTTCAAGGGGCAATCCAACTCCCAACCGTTCGCGCTGAGCGTAGCCCGCGCTGCGGGCGGAGTCGAAGCGCTGCCAAGCGTGACCAGCACATCGCCGGTATGTCCTTGGACTTCCTCGCTCCTCAGTCGTGGCCATCCGTGGCCATCCCGCGTGCGGCCTTCGGCCTACGCTCAGAGCCAGCCCCGGACTCGATCCGGGGACGAACGGGGCTTGAGTTAAGTGCCCTTCGCCACCGGGCGCTTCCGCCGAGCCGGCCGATGACGTTGCCTTCACCAGGATTTTTCGGCGCCGATTTTTCGGCGTAAGATTCGAGCATCTTTCGGCAGCCCGCGACGCTGGCATCGCCGTCATTCTCGGCGAATGCAGATTGCCAGGCGCGGCAGGGTATGGGGAAACGGGGCCAACCAAGCTGGGTACACGCGCCGACCAGACGGGTTGGATCGAGCGAGCGGCTGCCCCATCACGCCCCCGCCGGCGCGCACGATGCGCCATCCGGCGGTGACTATCGTGGTGCAGCGTTGAGTAGCGGCACCAACGATGCCGCCTTCTGCCCACCCACCCCGCTCGCCGCCACGCCGAACTCCAGGGCGCGCCTCGCTGAATCGGGCCCGCACTGGCCGCCACCAGCCACGAGCCATTCCCCGTCCCGCGCACCGGCCGGCAAACCGTGAGCGTGTTCGACGAACTCAAGCGTCGCAACGTGCTGCGTGCCGGCGTGCTGTACGCCGGCGCGGTGTGGGCACTGGCGCAGGGCATTGCGCAACTGGGCCCGTCCGTCGGCGCACCGGAATGGGTGACGCGCTGGTTCCTGGTGGCGGCGGTCATCGGCTTTCCATTCTGGATCGCGTTCGCCTGGTTCTACGAGTTCACGCCGCAGGGCTTGAAGCGCGAAAGCGAGATCGATCCGGCCGATTCCGTCGCGCACTCGACCGGCCGCAAACTGGATTTCTGGATCATCGGTGTGCTGGCGGTGGCGGTGGTGCTGCTGCTGACCAACCAGTTCGTGGTGCACAGGGACGGTGACGCGGCACCGATCCCGGACAAATCCGTCGCCGTGCTGCCATTGGCCAACGAGAGCGGCGACAAGGGTGACCAGTATTTTTCCGATGGCCTGTCCGAAGACTTGATCACCGCGTTGTCGCAATTTTCCGGACTGAAAGTCATCAGCCGCAATTCCTCGTTCCAGTTTCGTGACACGAAAGATGATGCCCGGACCATCGGCGCGAAACTCGGCGTCGCGCATTTGCTGGAAGGCAGCGTGCGTCGCGCCGGCGAGGAAGTGCGCATCAGCGCGGAACTGGTCAATGCGGCCGATGGCAGCACCCTCTGGTCGCAACGCTACGACCGGCCGTACAAGGATCTGTTCGCGTTGCAGGACGACATCACCCATGCCGTCGCCACGACGTTGAAAACGAAATTGCTGGAAAGCCCTGCCACCGCTGTACAAAGCGACCGTCCGCCGAGCGGCAATCTTGCTGCATGGAACGCGTATTCGCGCGGCACGTTCGCCAGTGGCCTTGGCACGCCTGTGGATTACCGCAAGGCGATCGACTTTTACTCTCAGGCGACCGCACTCGATCCGGGTTATGCGCGCGCCTATGCCGCCATGGCTCAGTCGTGGACGATTCTTGGCGCAACTTTCCTGGGCGGTGAGGAACAACGGCACGCCTATGCGAAGGCTCGGGTCGCGGCCGAGCAGGCTTTGCAACTGGATCCGGATATGGCGGCAGCGCACGCTGCGCGTGGCTTGCTGCTGGTATGGGCGGATTTCGATTCGGCTGGTGCGGAAGTCGAATATCGGCGTGCGTTGGAATTTGCACCGAACGATGGCCCGTCAAAGTTCTGGCTGGGCAATCTGTCCAGCCGGTTCGGTCATCCGCAGCAGGCGATCGCGTTGATCCGGCAGGTCATTGCGAACGATCCGCGTAACGGCACCGCGCATTACTGGCTGGGATGGAATCTGGCCGCGGTTGGCCAGCTTGAGGAAGCCGAACAAGCTTTGCACAAAGCCATCGAACTTGTGCCAACCAACCCGTTTTTCCCCACGGGACTTGCGATCATCCAGATCCAGCGCAAACAGGCCAGGGCCGCACTGGCCACCGCGCAACAGGAGCCAACGGGACCGTGGCGTGAATTCGCGCTGACGCTCGCGCTGCAGGTCGGCGGCGATCGGGTCGCGGCCGATGCGGCGTTGAAGTCCCTGATTGCCAGGAATGCTGACGCGATGGCTTACCAGATCGCCGAGGCCTATGGCTTGCGCAAGGAACCGGACAACGTGTTCACGTGGCTGGACCATGCGTGGGCCAATCGTGATCCGGGCATCGGAAGGCTGCTCACCGATCCCTTCATCCTGCCCTACAAAAACGACCCACGCTTCGCCGCGTTCTGCAAGAAAGTCGGCCTGCCGACTACCATCAGCGCGAAGTCCATGCCGTGAATGATTCATCCATCCCGCGCGTTGCCAGGTTTGCAAAAGGCCGGAAGTCCCATGACTGATTTCATCGCACGCCTGAAGCAACGCAAGCTGGTGCAATGGGCGCTGGCCTATGTCGCGGGTGCGTTCGCATTGTTGCAGGCGGTCGACATCGTGGCGCAACGGTTCGCCTGGCCGGAAGCCATCGAGCGCGGGCTGATCATTGCCGTGTGCATCGGTTTCTTCGTGGCGCTGTTGCTGGCCTGGTACCACGGCGATCGCGGCGCGCAGAAGGTGTCCGGCACGGAGTTGGCGATACTCGCCCTGCTGCTGGCGATCGGTGGTGCCTTCATGTGGCAATTCTCACGGTCGCCCGCGGTCGCACCGACCATCTCGACGACATCCGTGCCCGCGACACCATCGGCCGCGACATCGGCTCGCGCGGACATCCCGGCGAAATCCATCGCCGTGCTGCCGTTCGAGAACCTGTCCGACGACAAGGAGAATGTGTTCTTTTCAGACGGCCTGTCCGAGGAGATCCTCAACTCGCTGGCGCGCATCGATGGCTTGCGCGTGATCGGGCGCACCTCGTCGTTCCAGTTCAAGGGCAAGGACGTGGATTCGCGCACCATCGGCCAGCGGCTTGGCGTGGCCAACCTGCTCGAAGGCAGCGTACGGCGCGAAGGCGAGCGGGCGCGCGTCACCGCGCAGCTGATCCGCGCCTCCGACGGCACCCAGTTGTGGTCGCAGACTTACGATCGCACGGTGACCGACAGTCTGGCCGTGCAGCTGGACATCGCCGAACAGGTCGCTGGCGTACTCAACGTGGTGCTGGATGACAAGCAGCGTGAACACATGCGCGCGGCCGGCGTGAAAAACGTCGATGCCTTCATCGCCTACCAGAAAGGCTGGAAGCTCTACATCGACGCGCATAGCAAACCCGGCGTCGATCTGATCGACGGCCTGCGCCAGGCCAATGTCGAGTTCGACAAGGCGATCGCGCTGGATCCCGACTTCTCCTTTGCGTACTTCGCCGAAGCGGATCTTTACGAACACACCTTGATGGCCGATGGCCGCAGCCACGCAGAGCTCCTCGATGCCCAGCGTGCCGCCCTGCATACGCTTGAACGAGCAGCTGCCACCAGCCCCGATCCGCAGCAGCGCGATCTGGCGCTCGCCGAGCGGCAATTGCTGAGCGACGACTGGCACGGTCTGGCCGCTCGCATTGAAGCCGCGCTCAAGCAACCCGGGTGCAGCGCACCGAACTGGATGCCGGTATTCGCCAGCGCGTTCGGCTACGGCGATCTGATCGAGAATCTCGGCGCGCGCGTCAATGTCTGCGACCCGCTGAACGGCATCAACTACCACACGCGCGTGTCAGTGGCCCTTACGACTGGGCATCCGCAGCGCGCGCTGTCTGTGCTGGCCATGGAAGCGAAGGCAAGCGGCAGTAGCCCGGTGCCAACCACCTATCAGGCGATCGCGCTGACCATGCTGGGGCGGATTGGGGAAGCCCAGACCACGCTGGCCTCGATGGAAGCACGCGGCGAGGGTTATTACATCGCGCAACTGATCGTGGGCAAGGCGGCTGGCGAGGATCCGGCAAAGCTGCACGCCCGTTTGCAGACTGTGGATCGCAAAAGCACGAAGTTTCAAATGCGGGACATCGCCGACGCGATCGAAGCCGCGTTGTCCGGCAACCGTGCCGAAGCCAACCGCCATGCTGCTGCACTGGACGCGCGACCGGCAGGAGGCTTGCTGCTCGCCATTGTGGTCACCGATTGCCAGTGCGGCGCGCCATTCGACCTCGACGCCACACCCAACTTCAAGGCGCGGCTCGCCGAATCCGGACTGCGCTGGCCACCACCTCAAACCATCAAATACCCCGCT
>Ga0208357_1000406_pt1 | contig 35246 bp, 35 predicted proteins | sample NGESurdeep092012_6_FD_184487 | JGI IMG/M metagenome (GOLD analysis project Ga0208357, IMG submission 184487) | Arctic peat soil microbial communities from Barrow, Alaska - NGEE Surface sample F52-2 deep-092012 (SPAdes) | ecosystem: Environmental > Terrestrial > Soil > Wetlands > Peat ...
CCGCAACATTCCGATCGGAACATGACTCGTGGGTCCGGGTCGCCCTGCTGCCTTGTGGATGGCAGTCGACAGGTCGTTCAAGGTGAAGTTCGCTCCACCCCACTCGACCGTTTTACCAGCCAAGGCGGGGTCGCGAAGCGCCTTGCCGACGAGCGCCGCGACGTCGCGTACAGAGACGAAATTGACGACGGCGGCGCCGTTGCCGAAAACCAAGGTCGTGTTCCGGCGGGCCATCGGTTGCCCGACGATCGCGAGGTAGGTTTCGAGAAAGGGGCTGGGCCGAACGATGGTCCACATCATGGCCGACGAACTCAGCGCCTGCTCCGCCGCATACTTCATGCGCGCGAGCTCGAGCCGGGCATCCGGCGCGGCCCCGCGCACCGACACGAAGACGAACCGGCCGACACCGGCCTTCGCTGCCTCGCCGATCAGCGTGAGGTTGCCGCCGCAGTCGACGCTCGTCGGCGTAGACGACCCCATCGGGCCGAATCCGGATGCCGCAGCCACGACTGCGGCGCACCCCGCGACCGCGCGGCGGACAGTGTCGGCGTCGCGAAGATCACCGATCACCGGCTCGGCCCCCTGCTCGGCCAGTGCGTCAGCCACGGTTGTACTGCGCGTAAGAACTCGCACGGTATCGCCGCACGCAATCAGCGATCGCACAAGAAGACGCCCGAGCGTGCCGGTGCCACCCACCACGAGGATCATCATCATGTCGCTCCCGTTACCTGGCGCCCCACGGCATCGTCGACGGTTCCGCTCTGACGCTCGACCGGCTCGAGATACAGACTCGCGCGTGCGATTTCGTCACCTTTCACGGTGAACACGATGATTCCAGCCATCTCGTGCGCGGAGCCGTCAGCGCGCGTGCCGGTCATCTGCCATTCGGACCAAACGCGGTCACCGTCAACGACACTGCCCACGATGCTCGCCTGCAGATCAGGAATGGTCGCGAAGAACTGCTCCCAATTCGCATGCACCTGTCCGCGACCGATAAACCCGCGCAGCGGATGCGCCGGCGTGAGATTGACGTAGGCCGGCGCAAAGCAGCGGGTCAATTCGTCCAGGTCGTGGGCGTTGGTCGCGTTCAACAACCGGGTGATCACGCCCAGAGCGTCATCCGGTACCAGCATTGGTTTCGGCATTATTGCCTCGGTTCGATGTATTCGATATAGTCAACTGTAATTAATAGGGAGTGTACGCGCGATGTCCGTGAGCCACAAGAGCCGGCGACCGTACGACGCGTCCCTGCGCCAGGCGCGCGCCGCGCGAAGCCGTGATGAGGTATTGGCACAAGCCCGCGAATTGTTTCTTGTGGGCGGTTATGCCGCGACGACTATTGCAGGGATCGCACAGGCATCCGCTGTTTCGGCCGAGACTGTCTACAAGGCGTTCGGCGGCAAGCCAGGAATCGTCAGAGCGATCTACGAACGCAGCCTGCTCGGTTCCGCGCCCGGCTCCGCCGAAATGCGATCGGATGCCGCGCAACTCGGGGCCACGGATCCGCGAACACTCTTCGCACGGTTCGGCGAGCTCAGCGCGGAAGTCGCACCGCTCACGTCTCCGATGATGCGCTTGATCAGAGATGCAGCAGCCGGAGGCGACGCCGACATGACGATCCTGCTGCACGACACCGAGCGGCAGCGCTACGAGCGGATGCGACACAACGCCGAGACCCTCGAGAGGCGCGGGTTTCTCAGAACGGGGACGACAGCCGCCCATGCCGCGGACGTGATGTGGATTTACACGGCTGACAGCGTGTTCGACAACCTCGTCGTCGCCCGCCAATGGCCGCTGTCCGCTTATGCGGAGTTCATCTCGGATGCGCTGGTCGCGGCGCTTCTTTGACACTGCGCGAGCGCAGATTCGGCGGCTCCCAGCGCACGGCAAGCGCGAACAGCAGGCCAACGCCGGCAGTAAGACCCAGGGTTAGAACGATGCGGGTCCAATCGGGCGCCAGACTGAGCATTACGACCACGGGCGTCATGCTGCCGTTGACTGCGATCACCCCGGTCGGCTGCGTCAGCGTGAACACCTCCAGTGCCGCGGCCACGATCAGGGCCAGCACGGCGAACACGGCGACTGCCCAGGCCAACCGCTTCATTATCGACGCCGCCAGTCGCGGTGGCGAACGGCCAGCAGGAACAGCAGACCGACAACGGTCGCGAGCCCGGTCGTGATCAGCGGGCTGCCCACGGAGTACGCGAGATTGAGCAGTACGGCGTTCAACGGAACTCCGCCCTGCGGATCGTACGACACATTCACGGCTTCCGTCTGCGCCCACAGTTGCAGGGCTATTCCCGCCACGACGCACCCGATGCCGATAATCCACAACGCCCTCAGGTAAGGGTTCGCGCGGGATGCATGCAGCGGGGTTTCGTGCCCCTCTTGCCCATCGGATGGCGTGCTGGCCGAGTCGTCGACAGGCACACCGGTAGGTATCGCCTCCTCGGGCTGTCGCCCCTCGGGGGGCCTCGTCGCGGGCGGCGGCGAGCTGAACGGGGCTGCGCCTTGCGCAACGCGATCCGAAGTCGGCACTTGCGTAACGGCATCCGGAGCTTCAGGGCGAGCTGCGCCAGGGCGATAGCCGCGCTGGAACGCGGGATCGAAGCGGGGGTCGAGGGCCTGAGCGCGTTGCGCCTTCGGATCGTCGTTTGTCGGCATTCGGCCTCCTTGCCGTCTCGGTGAGCCTCAACGCTCAGCCCGTGACGCCCGCCGCTACGCTCCCGGTTCCTCGGTGAGCAGCCCGCGCAGCCAGTCGCGCGCCTCGATGAACACATCGTCGCTGTAACGATTGTGATAGTCAACGGGAACGTGATCGGCGCGCGGATACGAACCAAGGAAGATCAGCTTGGGGCTGAACCGGCGCAGCCCGAGCAGGGCATCCGCCATCCGTTCTTCGTGCACGTGACCGTCAGCGTCGATCACGAAACGATACCGGCCGAGGGCGTCGCCGATCGGCCGCGACTGAATCAGGCTCAGATTGATGCCGCGGGTCGAGAACTGCTCGAGGAGGCCGAGCAGGGCTCCTGCTTGATCGTCGGGCAGCTCCGCAATGAGGCTCGTCTTGTCCGCGCCGGTCGGCTCGGGAATGCGTCGGCTGCGACTGACCAGTGCGAACCGGGTCATTGCGTTCGGGTTGTCGATGATGCCCTCGGCCAACACAACCAGGTCGTCGAGGTGGTCGAGGATGTTCGGGGGCGCAATGGCGGCGTCGGCCGCGCTGGTGAAGTGACCGGCGGCATCGGTCACGAGGAGGGAGGCCGCCGCCTGAACATTGCTCGACGCAGGGAGCTGGTCATGCTCCGGAACATTCTCATTCAGCCAGTTCTGGCACTGCGCATAAGCGACCGGATGCGCCGCGACGGTTTTCACGTCGGCGAGCGTCGTTCCGTGGCGGGCGACCAGCACGAAACCCACCGGCACCAGATATTCGCCGATGATGCGCAAACCGGGGATGGTGGCCAGCGCGTCCTGCGCAACGGTGACGCCGCCCTCGATCGAGTTCTCCAGCGCGATCATCGCCGCGACGCTGCGGCCCTCGACGACACCCGCGAGCGCTTCGCCCACATTGTTGACCGCGCGCCACGGCTTGCCCGCAGCTTCAGGCACCTGTGCGAGGGCTGCTTCTGTGAACGTGCCGGTCGGGCCCAGAAAGCTGTAGGTCTCTTCATCGCCGGGGCTCACACTCATGTCCCCGAGCCTAGAACACTCGTGGCCCGCACGTGCAGGCGCGGTGCCAGACTGGGGGCATGAACGATCGCGCGGGAACTCCGGCCCAGGATTCAGACCTGATCGACGTGGAGGCGCTTGTCCATGCGTACTACACACTGAAACCGGATGCTTCGATCCCCAGCCAACGCGTCGTCTTCGGCACCAGTGGACACCGTGGCAGCGCATTCGACACCGCGTTCAACGACGACCATATTGCAGCGACGACGCAGGCGATCGTCGAATACCGGGCCGCTCAGGGCGTCACGGGCCCGTTGTTCATCGGGGCGGATACCCACGCACTCAGCGCGCCCGCCCAGACGACCGCACTCGAGGTGCTCGTCGGCAACGGCGTGCACGTGCGCGTTGACGAGCACGGCGACTACACGCCGACCCCGGCGGTCAGTCACGCAATCATCGCGTACAACAAGAAGCACGCGTCTGCGGCGTCCGGCCCTTCGACAAGCTCAGGCGCCGGAATGGCCGACGGCATCGTCGTCACCCCGAGCCACAACCCGCCGCGCGACGGCGGCTTCAAGTACAACCCGCCGCACGGCGGTCCGGCAGACAGCGATGCGACCTCCTGGATCGCGAACCGCGCGAACGAGATCATCGAGGGCGGACTGCACGAGGTGCGCCGCGCCGCGGCCAGCGCGGTCGACACGTATGACTTTCGCAAGCACTACGTGGCCGACCTCAAGAACATCATCGACATCGCCGCGATCAAGAAGGCCGGCGTGAAGATCGGCGCTGACCCGCTCGGCGGTGCCAGCGTCAGCTACTGGGCGGCCATCCGTGATCACTACGGACTGGATCTCACCGTCGTCAACCCGAGCGTCGACCCCCAGTGGGGCTTCATGACGTTGGATTGGGACGGCAAGATCCGCATGGATCCGTCGAGCAAGTCTGCAATGGCATCCGTCGTCACGCGCAAGGACGACTTCGACGTGCTGACCGGCAACGACGCGGATGCAGACCGGCACGGCGTTGTCACGCCGGATGGCGGGCTGATGAACCCCAATCACTACCTCGCGGTCACGATCCAATATTTGTATGCGCATCGCCCGAACTGGCGAGCGGATGCCGCGATCGGCAAGACCCTCGTCTCCTCTTCTATGATCGATCGCGTTGCGGGCGCGCTCGGCCGCCGGCTGTGGGAAGTGCCGGTCGGCTTCAAGTGGTTCGTTCCGGGGCTTGTAGACGGCTCAGTCGGCTTCGGCGGCGAGGAGAGCGCGGGCGCAAGCTTCTTGCGCATGGACGGCAGCGCCTGGACGACCGACAAAGACGGCATCCTGCTCGCCCTGCTGGCCGCCGAGATCATCGCGGTCACCGGCAAGAGTCCGTCGCAGCTGTATGCCGAACTGACCGAGAAGTTCGGCGACCCGGTCTACGAGCGGGTGGATGCCGTCGCGACCAAGGCGCAGAAGGCTGCGCTCGCCAAACTCGACGGCGATGCGATTGTCGCCACGGAGTTGGCCGGCGATCCGATCATCGCGAAACTGTCGCGCGCTCCCGGCAACGACGCAGCGGTCGGCGGCGTGAAGGTCGTGACCGAGAACGCCTGGTTCGCCGCACGTCCGAGCGGAACAGAAGACGTTTACAAGATCTACGCCGAGTCGTTCCTCGGCCTGGATCACCTGCGGCGCGTGCAGGCTGAAGCGCGCGGGATCGTCGACGCCGCGATCGCCTGAGTTCCCTGAGCGCAGCCGGCGCTTCGGCTTCGCTCAGCGACCGGTCGTAGGTGTCGAGGTCGGCGGCAGCGCAATGTGCCAGAAGTGGCCGACTCCGTCCGGGTACTCCTTGGTCATCACGGTATCGAGGTCGCGGTACTTCGTGTCTTTGTTGTGCCCCGCCATCTTGATCCGGATGTGCCCGTCGACGGTCTCGACCTTGCTCACGATCTCGACATGGTCGAGCGAGTCGTTGTCATTCCAGTCGAACATGACGATGTCGCCGATGGTGATCTTCGCGCGCTTGTCCAGGGGCAGCTCGGTGAGCCCGAGCGTCTTTGCGTTCGTTCGAAAGTAGTTGTCCATCGCGGGCACGTAACCCCATGCGGCGCTCCAGTCGGCCGCGGCGTCGTGGTTGTACCACTGGTCGTTCATGCTCCAGCCGCGGGCGATCAGGGTCTGGCTCACGAAGTTGGCACAGTCACCGCCGACCGGATTCAGATCCCCGTAAACGGTCGTGTTGTAGCTGTTCCAATGTTGCAGCGCGTAGTCGAGTTGCTTCTGAATCGGGGTGGGCAGCGGGGCTGCTCCGGCACACGAACTGAGCAGTAGCGTGCCGATCAGAGCGAGCGCGGCCGCGGCGAGCGTGCGCATCCGTCGCGAGCTCGACGGTCTGGGGTTCGACGAACGGTGGAACATCAATCGAGGCTACGTCATTGCGCGTAGGCGGTACCCCCTGGCACGCCGAAGAACTCCTCGAGTGTTGTGACCCCGGTCTTGTGCAACTGCGTGGCGAGGTCGACGCCGACATAACGGAAGTGCCACGGTTCGTAGGTGTATCCCGTCACCGCGACTTTGTCTGCCTGGTAGCGCAGCAGGAATCCGAACCGCCACGCGTTCGCCGCAAGCCACCGGCCCTGCGGTGTCGTTCCGAAGCAGGCGTCCAGAGAACAGGATGCCGGCACCGCGCTGATATCGACCGCCAGCCCGGTCTGGTGCTCGCTTGTGCCCGAGCGTGCAGTGTCCGTGTCGGCGTAGGTGCCCCCGTGGGCGGCGACATCCTGGTTGTAAACCCGCAGCTGCATGTCATATGAGCGATATGCGCTTTGAACGGACAGCCTCAGCCCGGCCTCGGAGTGCGCAGCCGCGAACAGCGCAACGAGAGCTGCAGCGGCTTCCCGCCGCAGCGGCTGATGGTTCACGTACGGCACATCCGGGTAGACGAGGTCGGCCGGAACGTATGACTTCGGGTTCAGCGCGCGCGATTTATTGACAACCACCCAGATGCTCGCAGGATCATTGATCGAATGTGCGGTCTTGTCGAACGCCGCGGCAGGAAAAGGCGCGATGAGTTTGGCCGGTGTCGGCCGAATTGACGGGCCTGGCGGCTGCGGGCTGGGTGGCATCGAACTGGGCTGCGACGTTCCGGCGCCGACGCTAACGGACGCGACGGATGCTGGTGCCCGGACTCAGTGCAACCGACAACGGCACCTGCGGCCGTCGCAATCACCGCGACGGCAGCGACACTGACGGAAAGGACGAAGAATCGACGCCGTCGATACACACGCTCAGGCGCCCGTCGCACAGTCACGAGTCGAGCTTAGGGCCACGTGGAGCACTCAGCCCGCGCAGTCAGCCGGTGCACTCAGCGTGTCAGGTGCCAGAAGTGCCCGGTTGCCCCGGGGTGTTCCACGGTGATCTCGTTGTCCAAATCGCGGAAATTGAAGTCGTCGTTGTGGCTGGCCATCTCGATCTTGATCGCGCCGTTCACCGTCGTCACCTTGGTGACGACCTGCACGTGGTCGGGTGAAGAGTCGCCGGCCCAGGTGAAGACCGCGATGTCGCCGACGGCGATCTGGCTGCGCTGATCGAAGTTGTATTCCTGCAGGCCGAGCGTTGCGGCGTTGCTTGCGAAGTAGTCGTCCATTGCGGGCACGTAACCCCAGGCCGGGCTCCAGTCATCCGCTGCGTTGTGGTTGTACCACTGGTCGTTCATCGTCCAGCCGCGAGCGACGAGCGTCTGGCTGACGAAGTTGGCGCAGTCGCCGCCGACCGGATTAAGATCGCCGTATTCTGCGGTGTTGTAGCTCTGCCAGTACGCCAGCGCGTACTCCACTTGCTTGGCCACGCCACTGGTCGCGGTGTACGCATACGCATCAGGCTTCGTGACGATGACGTTGCCGCGGGCTCCGAGAAGGGTGATCGGCACCGTAGCGGCCTGGTAGTTCGCTGCAGTCGGAGCGGTCACGGTGATTCGATCTGCCGTGCGCTTTCCAGTGATCGGCGCAGACTGCGTGCCGAACTGCACCGTCTTCACCTTCGCCAACGCGCTGCCGGTGATGGTCACGGTCTGTTGCTGCACGATCGATGCGACCGCGGGCGACACGGATGCGACGGCGGGCGTCGCCTTGGCCGTCGCGGCCGGCGAAGGGGAGCTCGGCGTGCTGGCCGGAGCGGCCGCGCAACCGGCAAGTGCCAGAACGGCCATTGCGCCCAGCGCGATGCTCGCCGAACGACGTCGCCGCCCGTCAGAAGTGTGCGGTCGGTGAACGGTGTGGAAAGTAGAAATAAAGTTGCGCATAACGATGCCCAAACGGTACTCGGCGGGCCTCAAAGACCCCTGTGCGTAACCCAGGGATCTGATTAGTTCGCCGCTGGCGAACGCACCAAATGCACAGCCTTCTCACGTTGCCTCATGCGGTGCGTGGGTGTAACTTTGCACCCTGCGCAAACTTTTGTGCCTGCCAACGACGGTGGATGTCGATGGCCTCGACATCCCTCCCCCTTTGAAGAGGACCCATGTCACACGCCGACGCCGCACCGCTCCCTGAGCAGGCAAGTACCGCCAACCCGGTCATGACCCACCGGATGATCATGTTCGTGATCTTCGGCCTCATGGCTGGGATGTTCCTTTCCGCCCTTGATCAGACCGTGGTCGGCACCGCGATCCGCACGATTGGTGATGACCTGCACGGTTTGAGCCTGCAGGCGTGGGTGACGACCGCGTATCTGATCGTGTCCACGATCTCGACACCGATCTACGGCAAACTCTCCGACATCTTCGGCCGGCGGCCGCTGTTCATCTTCGCGATCGTCATCTTCATCGTCGGTTCGATCCTGTCGTCGTTCTCGTCGTCAATGATCGAGTTAGCGGTCTTCCGTGCCATCCAAGGCCTGGGCGCCGGCGGCCTGATGTCGATGCCGCTGGCGATCATGGGCGACATGCTCGCCCCACGCGAGCGTGCCAAGTACCAGGGCTACTTCCTCGCCGTGTTCGGTGTCTCCAGCGTGATCGGCCCACTGATCGGCGGCCTGTTCGCGGGCACGAGTTCGATCCTGTGGATCGCCGGATGGCGCTGGGTGTTCCTGATCAACGTTCCGATCGGCCTCATCGCGCTCGCCATGGTGCTGCGCTTCCTGCACCTGCCGAAGACCAACCGGCACTCGGTGCGGATCGACTGGTGGGGCGCTACCGCCGTCATCCTCGCTTTGGTGCCGCTCCTTCTGGTCGCAGAGGAGGGTCAAACCTGGGGCTGGAGTAGCCCGATCGCGATCGCCTGCTACGTGGTCGGCCTGGTCAGCGTCATCGCGTTCATCTTCATCGAGATCCGGATGAAGGATGACGCTCTGATCCCGATCCACCTGTTCCACTCCTCGACCTTCTCGATGGCCACCGTGATCGGCGTGCTTGTCGGCTTCGGCATGTTCGGCGCCATGATGACTATTCCGCTCTACCTGCAGATCGTGCTTGGTTCGACGCCGACCGAGAGCGGCTTCCAGATGCTGCCGATGATCCTTGGCCTGATGATCGCGTCAATCGCCAGCGGCCAGTTGATCGCACGGAACGGCAAATACCGGATCTACCCGATCCTCGGTACCGCATTCCTGACTGGCGGATTCTTCTATCTGACCTTCCTCAGGTACGACTCGTCCTACTGGTTCGTTGCCGGCGCCATGCTGTTGGTCGGCCTCGGCCTCGGCCAGCTGATGCAGACGCTCACGATCGCAAGCCAGAACTCGGTTGGCCTGCGGGACATGGGAGTCGCCACCAGCGCATCGACGTTCTTCCGTCAGATCGGTGGAACGCTCGGGACGGCCGTGCTGCTGTCGTTACTGTTCACCGTGATGCCGTTGAATATTCAGACATCACTCACCGACAACGCGACCTTCAAGAGTGCGTTGAACGCCGCGATGACGCCCTCCGTGGCGAGCGCACCGGCGAACCAGAAGATCATGAACATGATCTATAGCAAGATCGTCACCCCGACCGAGAAGCTTGCGCAGGAAGGTGCACACGCAGCGGCCGTCGCCGCCCTGGTGAAGCAGGGAATACCCCAAGACATCGCCTCGGCCAAGGTTCCTGCCCAGCCGTTGGACTTCTCCCAGCAGGCGGTGCGCACCCAAGTGATCAATGCGGCGGCGCCGGCGATCGAGAAGCAGATGAAGTCGTCGACCAGTCTGTCCGGCGGCAGCAGCGCGATCAATGACACGTCGTTCTTGAACGGTGCAGACCCGCGACTGACCAAGCCGTTCCTGGTCGGTTTCAGCCAGTCGACCGTTGAGATCTACTGGGTCGCAATGATCGTCGTCCTGATCGCGTTTGTACTCGCCCTGTTCTTCAAGACCCCGGCGCTGCGCGCCAAGTCCGCGCTGCAGGAGGCGGCGGATGACCAGGCCGAGGCCTTCGCGAAACGCGCAGCAGACAGCATGGGCGCCCTGGTCGAGCCGACGGCCGACACCGCGGGCGTGCGCGTACAGACGGCCGGGGCCGGCGGCTCGCACGCGGTACAGGAGGAGTAACGCCGCTCAGGCGAGCCAGCGGAACAGGCGATTACCCGCCGCAGCCAGGGCGAATGTCACTGCGATGATCGCCGCAAGACCGCCCACATAGGCGATCAGCAGATGGCTGGCTCCGGCGAGCGCCGACACGTAGGTGACGACCAACGCGATCACAGCGAGCACACCGCATCCGATTGCGATCCAGACCAGTGTCAGCAGCCGGCCCGCTACCGGAGCCGGTGCCGTGCGCACGCGCGACCGCGCGAGTACGAAGCCGGTCGCACAACCCCAGAACGCGACCACGAGCAGCGCCGCGACCACGTCACTCGGTCGATGCCACTGATTGACGAGCGTCGCGGCACCTGCGACAAGAGTGTAGAGCGACCCGATCACGGCGACCATGGGACGATAGCGCGCTGCGACCAGGAGGAAGACAACCAGAGCAGCGGATGCCGCCACCGTCGCGTGCCCGGACGGCAGCGAGTTCGCCAGCCCCGCGGCGACGCCGCGCTGCGGGCGACCAAGAATGACGTATTTCAACACCTGCGTACTGATGTTGGCTGCGGCCGCGGCACCCAATGCCGCAACGAAGACCAGCCAGTTGTGGCGCACGAGCACAACGGCAATGCCGAGCACGCACGCCACACCCACGGAGAGGTAGGGCAACACGTCCAGAAAGCGCTGGGTGCCTGCGGCGAAGCCGGCCTGCGAGGCATCCGCGCCGGCGAACGCCCGCTCATCGACCAGCTGGCCCATATAGCTGCGCACGAAGAACAGATAAACCCCAGCGAACGCTACGGCACTGCCGAGCGCGCCCCAGACGAACGGGGCTGCTTTCAGTGGGCTTCTGGCCGGCGGGCTACTTGCGGACATCGCCGTCAAGCTTTGCACATTCCATATGGGTGTTGGCCCAGACGATTGCCGCGTAAGCGCGCTCAATCCGTACTTTCCGTCATACCTTCGAACTCGACGCTCACGTCGATCAGCGGTGCGAACCGCGCACGCATGACGGTGATCGCCTCCGGGTTCTGGTCGACGAGAAGAAAACGGCGGCCGAGTGCACCGGCCACGGCCCCGGTGGTGCCGCTGCCCGCAAAGAAATCGAGCACCCAATCCCCCGGCCGACTGGATGCCTGCACCATCCGTCGCAGCACCCCCTCCGGCTTCTGCGTCGGGTAGCCCGTCTTCTCGCGGCCGGTCGGCGAGACGATGGTGTGCCACCAGACATCCGTCGGCAACTTGCCCCGAGCGACCTTCTCCGGCGTGACCAGCCCGGGGGCCATGTACGGCTCGCGATCGACCGTCGCGGAGTCGAAGTAGTAGCGCTTCGGATTCTTGACGTAGACCAGGATCGTGTCGTGCTTGGCCGGCCACTTGTTCTTGGATTTGCCACCGTAGTCGTAAGCCCAGATGATCTCATTGAGGAACGACGCGCGACCGAACAGGGCGTCGAGCAGCACCTTCGCGTAGTGTGCCTCGCGATAGTCGAGGTGCAGGTAGAGCGTGCCGTCGTCGGTCAGCAGCCGCCAGGCTTCCGCGAGGCGCGGTTCGAGAAACTCCCAATAATTCTCGAAGCGATCATCGTAGCGCAGCAGATCACCCTTGATCCGCTCGTAGCTCTGCCCTTTGAATCCGGTGATCGTTCCCGTCGCCGAGCGCACGGATGTCGTGCTCTGCCGGGCCTGTTCACGCCCTGTGTTGAACGGAGGGTCGAGGTAGACGACCGTGAACGCGGCATCTGGAAGCCCCGTCAAAACCGTGAGATTGTCCGCTTGGATCACACGGTTGGACGATTCGGGCGTCCAGGGTGCACACATGCACCCATTCTCTCCTGTGCCGCGGCGTAGGCTGACCGCATGGCTCACATTGTGGAGAATCAGCCGGACCGCGACCGGTATGTGATCTCGAAAGACGACGGCGAAGCCGGCTTCGCCGAGTACCGCCTCGACGAGGACACCATCGTGTTCACGCACACGGTGATCGATCCGGAAAAGCGCGAACGCGGACTGGCTTCAGAGCTGGTGCAGTTCGCACTGGACGACGTTCGCGCGTCATCCGACCGTCGAGTGGTTGCGGAGTGCCCGTACGTCAAGCACTGGCTCGAGGAACACCCCGACTATCAGGACTTGCTCACGCGCTGAGGTCTGCCGTCAGTGGTCGAGTAGGCCGCCCGCGGCCGCATCGAGACCGTCAGCGAACCGAATTGCCGTCGGCATCTAAGCGGATGCGCACCGGTCCATCATGGAAGATTCCCTTGTCGCCGTCGCCAGCGATCGGTGCCGGTGCCGGAAGAATCGTCTGACGATCCAGCTCAGCCTGCGCTTCGTGCCGAGTGGGTGCGAACACCTCGTCGCCGATCGAAAGTACGCCGCTGCCGCGACCGCCGCGCCGGCTCTTATCCGAAAGATCGATCCACCCGAGTGCGTTTCCGCCGACCAAGACGACGACCACGAGCACGATGACGCCCGCGATTATCCACCCGTTCACGGCGTCAGAATACATGATGCGACTGAACATCACTGTTGACCCTCATTATGGGGGTCCTAACGGGCACTCACGGCACGCGATTGAGCCACGCCGCCGTGGAGAATTTGTCCGCCACTAACTGGCCGGCTTTGGCGTACTCCTCGGCGGTGATGTCACCGGGCGTGCCGCCGTGCAGGTGAACAAAGGTCGCCTTCATCCGTTCGATGATCTCCGCACGACTCAGTCCGGTCTGGCTGCGCAACGGGTCGACGCGTTTGGCGGCGGACGCGATGGCCTTGTCGCTGATCTTCTCGCGGCCGATGCGGAGCACCTCGAGCAGCTTCTGTCCGTCCATATCGTAGCTCATGGTGACGTGGTGCAGCACACCGCCGTTGCCGAAGCGCTTCTGCGCGGCTCCGCCGATCTTGCCTTTCGGGCTCGTGATGTCGTTGAGCGGCTGATATGAAGCGTCGACACCGATCGATTGCAGTGCGATCACGGTCCACTCGTCCAGGAACGCGTAGCTGTCTGCGAAGGTCATTCCCTGCACGAGCTCCGCAGGCACATAGAGGGAGTAGGTAATGACAGCACCCTTCTCCATCATCATCGCGCCGCCGCCGGAGATGCGCCGCACGACGTCGTAGCCGTATTTCTTCGCCCCGACGGGATCGACCTCGTTCTTCACAGATTGGAAACTGCCGATCACGACGGCCGATTCGTCCCACTCCCAGATCCGTAGCGTCGGCTTGCGGCGGCCCTCGCCGACCTCTGTCGCGAGCACTTCGTCCAGGGCGAGGTGCATGGCGGGCGAGACTGACTTTGCGTGCACGATCTCCCAGTCATAGTCGCGCCAAGTGGTCGCACGTGCGAGCGAGCGGCGGATCGCGACCGCGACCGCATCTGGGGAGAAGCCGAGCAGAACGGCATCCGCCGGGAGTGCGCGCTGCACGGCGGCGGCGATGACCTTGGCATCGGCATCCGCGGGCAGGCCGTTGACCGCTGCATCGATCGCCTCGAGAGCGCTGTCGGGTTCCAGAAAGAAGTCGCCGGACAGATGGAAGTTGCGGATGATGCCGTCGACGACCTCGAGGTCGACCACGACGAGCTTGCCTCCGGGAACCTTGTACTCACCATGCATGCTGCCAGCCTATTGCGCGGGCGAACGAGGAAGCCGAGCCACCATCCGCGAAGGCGGGTGCACAACCCGCTGAGGTGCGGACTTATGTCGCTTTTGCGCCGCGCAACGCGACATAAGCCCGCACCTCACGCGATCGGTCACGCGACGGGTCACGCCGAGGCGGGCGAACTAGGAAAGCGGGCGTCGAGCCATGTGATGAGGTCAGTCATGACTTCGGCGCGATTGGTCTCGTTGTAGATTTCGTGGCGCGCGCCCGGATACACGATGAGCGTGACATCGGTCAGGCCGGAGCGTTGGCGGTAGGCGGCAGCGAGACGAGCATTGCTGGCGGCCCCTCCGACGGAGTCCGCGTCTCCGACCTGAATGAGCAGCGGGAGCGCGGGGGGCAGACCGCGGGCGGGTCGGCCAAGAATGCGCAGCGTGTCTATCGGGCCGAAGAGTTTCGCAAGCGGGGTGAGCGTGGTGAGCGGATCCGCCACGAAGGCTCGGGCAACCTCAGGATCGCGACTCAGCCACTCGGCGCCGGTCGCCGAATCGCCCTTGTATTTGGCGTTCAAGTCACCGCTGTTGAGCGAACCGAGCATGAGATAGGCGCTGCCGGAGAGCACCACGGCGGCGTAATCATCCGCGTGCTTGTTGACGATCTTCTGGGTCATGAACGAGCCCCAGCTGTGCCCGAGCAGCACGAGCGGAACACCCGGATGCTCGGCCAGAATGATCTCGCTGAACTGATGCACGTTGCGCACCGCCGCCCGCAGCCCTCCGATACCGAGCTTGCCGAGCTTGCTCGCATCGCCGCCCCATTGCTCCATGCCGGTTTGGCCGTGGCCGCGGTGATCGTCGGCGTAGACGGTGTAGCCGGCCGCGTTCAGCTTCGCGGCGAGTTCCTCGTAGCGGCGAGCGTGCTCGCCCACGCCGTGCACGACCTGCACGATCGCTCGTGGCCGGGCGACCGGCCACACGTAGTAGCTGATCGCAACGCCGTCTTCATCGGTGAATTGGGGCACACGCCGATTGTGTCACGGTGCGGGGTGGCGCGGGTGTGACTGCAATGCGCGGTCGCGTTCACAGGTGCAGAATGCGGCGCAAAATCGCATCGATGTTCAGCAGCGCGACAGCGTCGATCCGCCCGAAATGTCGCCCAAGCCTCGCGGGAGATATCGCCCGGATGTCTTCGCACTTGAGATAGGTGGTTGCCTTGAGCCCCGACAGGCCCGGTTCGACTTCCACATGCGTCACTCGGCCGCTGCGCGTTCTCGTCATCGGGACAACGGTGATGACAGGCGGATTCGAGTCGAGCCATGGATCGGCGCTCACGATCACAACGGGGCCGACGAATGCTTGTTCATGACCGACCGGATCGCCGAGGTCGGCCATGACGATATCGCCGCGCTTCACCAGCCGTCGTTCTCGCTGAGCGCAGCATCCGCATCATCGGCAAGGTCGTCACGATCGCTCATTGAGGGGAGGTACGCCGCACGGTCGGCATCGGTGAGCGCGGAATGGTCGTCGCGGACTGCACCCCAGAACGCCTGTTCTTCCGCACTCGTAACGGCGCGTTCGATGACCGTCGCAAGAGAGATGTGTTCGCGACGAGCGTGTTCAGCGAGCCGATCGCGCAACCCTCTTGGCACCTTGATGGTAGTCACCTATGTCATACTTTCGAGTATACGTCGCGGTCAACCGCGCTGACTTTGCGGCTGTCATATCGTCAAGGCCAAGCTCGCTCCGCGTCCGACTACGGTTCAACGGTGATGACGTCACATATGATCGGCGCACCGGAATGTGCTATGCGCGCATCCGCGGTAAGCAGTGCCGTGCCGTGCCGCGCCGCTGTTGCGACGTAGGTTGCATGAGCGTATCGAAGCGGTCCTTGCGAGAGCAACTGCGCCCGATGAACGTCGGCCACGGCGTGTCCCCGATCTTGATTTCGAGCGATTCGGCGTCGCGCAATGCTCGCTCCACCTCCCCATCTGACAAAGGGTGCCCAGGCCGGTTCGCAGCAGCCCCGAGCCCTGACATGATCTCGAATGCGAAGTGCCCAGGAGCGATCAGTGGCTCTGTTGCCGGAAGGCCAACCAACGCAGCACGGGCTACGGAACTTCGATCTCCAGAGTCGGAAACGGAATCGATTACCACCGACGCATCAACAATCACTTTCACTGTCGTTCGCTGAGTTCACCGGCTCGTTAAGAGTGTGCGGCATCGATCGCTTCGAGCGCGGCGTCCCCTTCAGAAGCGGGCACTTCAGGATGGCCCTGAAGCCGCCGCGCCGGCTGCACTAGTGCGGCCTGACGGCGCAGATACGCTGCCTGCGCATGCACCGTTCGCTGCAAGTACGACTGCATTAACGCACCTTGCCCGGCGGCCGCTGCCTGGATCTGCTCCACGTCTTCGGGCGGAACGTTTCGAACCAGAACATCGGGCAGTTAGACACTGCTACCGCCGGCGATAGCGCCGGTGGCTGACGAGCATTTGACTTCAGCGGGCCGGCACGAGAAATGTCAGTTCTGCTGCGCCTATGCAAGCGTCTCGTCTATGGTGGCCAGTCTGGAGTTCGGCTGAGACCCCACTAACGACGTCAGATAAGCATCCGTAACTTGACGATGGCCTCGCACGTGGCTGAGAGCCGCGTCCGCATAGCTCAGCGAATCTGGTCAGAATTCATAGGCCGACCGCTCGCGCGCCAGCTGCAGGCTCCGCACCGTCCGGTCGACGCTCGATCCGAGGCGCACATGCTGACGTGCCATGAGCTCGATCAGCACGTTAGCATTCAAGGGGAATGTCGTCATTTATCGTCCAGCGCGTCGACCGCGTCAACGAATGAATCTCACTGAAGAGGAAGACTGGACTGAGGACATAATTCCCATTCCAAGCATGAGGTCGACAGGGTCTTCGGGCGCAATGCGCATATTTCCGCGCGAACGTCCTGGAGACGGTTACAAGCCTGCAAATTGAGCCGCTATCGCCTCGATGTACAGGGTGTCATCAGGCCGTCCCCCACTCCGGGGGGCGCTCCGGCTCCTGGACAATGGGTGTCTGATATTCACGTGTCGCTTGCCCGAAACGAAACCCGGGTCCTGCGGCCGATCAGACGTGCCGGGACCGAGTACTTCGCCACCCAAATCAGTATCGGTGGAGGTCTGGCTTGCGGGCATACCTCGCTGCTCGTTCGTTCGGCCCCGTGCCGTTGGTTCAAGGCAGTGATATTCGATTAGTGAGAAAGACTGCTTCGTGCGCGAACCGGAGTAAACGGGTTGCGGATGCATGGATTCGGTTCGAAGCCGGTTCAGCAGGTGTCGAGCTTGTCGATAACTATCGGGTCGATCAGAACGGCAACCAGTTCGACGGATCGGCTCGTTGTGCAGGGGCCCTCACCGGCATCCGGCAGGCCGTTCGACAACCGCAACCGAGACGTGCAGCGCCAGTGTGGCCACGAGCACCGCGACAGCGACGATCGGGAGCCCGCCCGGGCGGACGCCCGCTGTGAGCGCCAGACCGCCGAGCGCTCCGCCAAGTGCCGCTCCGAGCGAGATCGCGCTGCCATTGAGCGCCATGACAACGCTGGCCGAGTGCGGGGCCATCGCCGCCAATCGCGCCTGCTGGGGAACGGCCGCTCCGCCGTTGCCGATACCGGCGGCCAGGAACCAGATGAGCCCGAGCACCGCCACATTCGGGCCGGCCGGAAGCGCGAACGCGACCACTCCAACCACCCCGACGCAAAGCAACCCGAGCAGAGTCAGCGTGAGCACGCGTCCCGGCGGGTATCGGTCGGCGAGACCCCCGCTGACCATGTTGCCTAGCATGCTCGCGAGTCCGTAGCCGAACATGACCAGCACGATCACCCAACCCGAGCCAAGGCTGCGCTCCAGAATCAGCACCGAGTATGTGAAGCACGTGTAGCTCGCACAGAGGATGCCGGTTGTGACGAGCAGACCGGCGACGAGCCGGGGTTGGCGCAGCGGCCGGATTCGTTCACGGATGGTGCGGTGTGCGAGCCGCAGACGCGGGAGTTTGACCAGGATACCGACGAATGCCACGGATCCCACCGCGGCCACCATGATCAACGGAAGGCGCCAGCTCGACTGCCCGAGCATCAAGCCGACGGGCACACCGAGTGCGGTCGCCGTCATCCAGCCGCCCAGCACGAACGAAAGCGCCCGCCCACGCTGATGTTCAGGAGCCACGTGGATGACGTAACCGCTGATCGTCGCCGCGAGCAGGCACGCGCCGAGCGCCGCGACGATGCGACCCGCGAGCGCTATCGCGTAGGTCGGAGCGAGCGCGGTCACGAGGTTGCCGGCAACGAACACCGCCAAGGCGAGGAGGATGCTGCGCCGTTGCTCCCACCCGCTGGTCACTGCCCCAAGTAGCGGGGCGCCTATGGCGGAAGTGAGGGCGAACACAGTGACGAGTTGCCCGGCCGCCGCGTCACCCACGTGAAGGCTGGTAGCGATTGTCGGTAGCAGCCCGGTCAGCACGTAGCCGTCGATGCCAGTGGAGAACAAAGCAACCGCAAGCCAGACCAGCACGTTGTACGGGAGCACCGTGCGAGTCCGGCGCGAATCGCTGCTCATGCGCGCTCCCGAGCGTCGTCGATCACCGTCAGAAGGGCCAACCCGCAGAGCATATTTTTAGGCGAGAAGTGATTCTGCATTTGTTCTGGCATAGATCGCCGTGGGTGGCCAGGTCGGCTGAGCGAGGGTACATGGGCCTCGCCTGCACTGACCTGGTCGCGCTGATGCCCCTCGACCCGACTGGCCGTCACGATTCGACGTTTCACTCTGTAACAGGCTGACGCCGCCGGGTGATGTGCCCGGTTTCTGCTCGTTGGTGCGATGCGACCGCGAGCGCGGACGCGGCAAGATCCGCGGTCGAGCGTTTGAAATCCTGCTGGGCTACCAGCAGGTACAGGAGGTCGAGTACGAGCAGCTGGCCGTGTTTGGCGGACAGATCGTCGGGTTGCAGGAAGTGCTCGTACACCGATGTGATGATGCTCATGTCGGCTGCGGCGGCCATTGGCGAGTCCGGGTTGTTGCTGATCGCGACCGTCATCGCGCCGGCCTGACCGGCTTCGCTCAGCATCTGGATCGTCTCCTCGGTGCGGCCGGTGTTCGAGATGCCGATCGCCACGCTGTCCGGTCCCAAGATCGCCGCACTGGTCATTCCGGCGTGCACCTCCGACCAGGCGTGCGCGTTGATGCCGATGCGGTACAAGCGCGCCTGCAATTCGTCGGCGAGCATCGCGCTGCCGCCGACGCCGTAGATGTCGACGTGATTGCTCGCGGCGATGCCGCGGGCGATGCGGGCCATGTCGTTGACGTCGATGACGGATGCGGTCTCTTGCAGGGTGCGTGAGTGTGCATTGATGAGGGTACTGAGAACGTCGCGCGGGGCGTCATCGGGGCCGAATGCCCGACCGATGTCCGCCGTCCATGACTCATGCGCGTCGCTGCGGCCGAGGTCCGTGGCGATGCTGACCCGGAAGGGCACGAATCCGGCGTAGCCGAGCAGCCGACAGAACCGGGTCACCGTCGCCGCGGAGGTGCCTGCCTGATGGGCGAGTTCCCCGATCGACAGCTCCAGCGGTGCGTGCGGGTTCTCCAGAACGAAGTCGGCGATCTTCACCATCGTGCCGGACATTTCCGGCAGGCGTGAGCGAATCCGATTGGCGACACCGGAAGCGTGTTCGCCAGCAGGAGCGACTCGGGGTGAGACCATCGTGGAAATCCGTTTCTCCTTCAGGTCCCGAAATGGTGATGATGCGAAAACAGCTCGCCATTGATGCAGGAGGCGCGACGACACGAGCCGTCGTGCTTGATTCGAGCGGCCGCACGCTCGGTTACGGTCGCGCGGGCAGCGGCAACCCGACGGCATCCGGAATCGATGGCGCGGCGAGTGCGTCGGTTTCCGCCGACGCCGCCAGCACCATCGTCTCGCCGATTTACGCGGTCCACGTTGTGATGAATGCGACGATGCTCGTTGCGACAAAGCTCGCAGCGGCCCAGGGGAACAGCACGCGCCTCCGGGGCCACCAGACTCCCGCACCGGCGTCCTCTGAGGTCTTCTCGATTTCCGCGGGAGTCGCCGTCATCGGTGTTCAGTGCTGCCGAGTCGTCGGCCCTGCCCGTCAAAGGAGGATTTCCCGGCCGGCGTCGGCCGAGGCGTACATGTTCTCGAGGATCTTCGTGATCTCGGCACCGTGCGAGGCCGGTGCGATGCTCTGCACCTTTCCCTGGATGGCGTCGATGAAGTTGCCGATCTCGTTGGCGAAGCCGCGTTCGAGTTCAAAGGCCGACGAGGATATCTGTGGAATCACGTTGACGACCGAACCATATTTCTCCGTCGCGATCTCCAGCCGCGGTTCCAGATCGGCTCCCCCCTTGTCGCCGAAGACGGACACCCCGATCGAGTCCTTGGTTGCGTGCAGCGAATAGCTTGCCTCGACGAGCATGGACGCGCCGTTGTCGAACCGCACCAGGGCGTTCACCATGTCCTCGACGCTGTTGGTACTCGGATCGTAGTCCGAAACCAGGTAGCGGGGCATCGTGGTGATGTTGGCTCTGTTTCCGAGGTGGCGGTACGAGTTCGCGCTGACCGCGACCGCTCTTGGCGAGCCCATCAGATACCAGCACAGGTCCACGACGTGCACACCGACGTCGATCAGTGGGCCACCGCCGGAGATGGCCTTGTCGGCGAACCAGCCGCCCGGGTTGCCGACGCGACGGATGAGACTGGCCTTGGCGTAGTAGATGTCGCCAAGATCGCCGTTGTCGATGAAAGTCTTCAGTACCTGTGCGTTCGGCGAGTGGCGCCGCACGAAACCGACCTGCAGGATCCGATCGCTCGCCTCCACCACCTTCTGCACCTCGGCGGCTTCAGCGTAGGTGCGGCTCATCGGCTTCTCGACCAACACGTGCTTGCCAGCGGCGATCGCCGCGATCGCCCACTGTGCATGGCTGTCGTTCCACGTGCAGATGCTCACCCCATCGACATCCGGGTCGGCGAGCAGTTCGTTCGGGTCGCTGTAGGCGTGGCGTGCCCCGTACTTCTCGGCCACCGACCGAGCACGATCCAGATTGATGTCGCTGACCGCGATTAGCTCGACCTCGGGATTCTTGGTGTAGGCGTCGAGATGGAACTGGGCAATCGATCCAGTGCCGATGACGCCGATTCTCACGCGTGTCACGTCAGTTTTCTCCGTTTTCTCGTTGCGTGGGGCATACGGTCATGCTTGGTCAAGCAGGCGTTTGGCGTTGGCGAGGCCGCGCGTGATGCCGAGCAGGCAGTCTTCCTCGCCCTCGAACTCGATCGAGGCGTAGCCCTCGTAGCCGGACTCCTTGATGGATCGGGCCACCGATGCCAAGTCGATGTCGCCGTTGCCGACAATGGCGCCCCGCAGATACTTACCTCCGCGGCTGCGGAACCACCCCTCGCCCGGGTCGCTCTTGCGGATGTAGAAGTCCTTGAAATGCACGATCATCGCGTACGGCAGATTCTCGCGCACGACAGCCGACGGATCCTCGTCGACGCAGACGAAGTTGCCGACGTCGAGAGTCGTCTTGAAGTTCGGCTCATCCACAGCGTGGACGATGCGGCGAACGCGTTCCGCGGCCTGCACGAAAAACCCGTGATTCTCCAGACTGGTCGTGATGTCCTTCGTCGCCGCGTACTGCGCAATTTCCTTCGATGCGGCGACGATGGACGGAAAGGCCTCCTCGAACAACGGAGTGTCGTCACCGGCCTGGTTCTGATGCCCCACGACGTCATGTCGCATCCGAGAGATACCCAGGCGCGAAGCCAAATCGACATACGCTTTCACCCGCGCGATCGCCGCGGGAAGATCAACGGACTCCCTCGACCAGAACACGGCACCAACTGCCAGGTTGGACAACACGACTCCGGCCGATCCCGCCGCCGCCCGAACCCTCTCGATGAACGCCGAGTCCGACACCAGGTTCGGAATCGGCGAATCGGGGGCGTCCGTCAGGACAGCAAGTTCCAGATGCTCCGCCTGACTGCTAGCGACCCAGTCGATCACATCGAAGAGATCCATATCGCCTGTTTTCATGCGCTGATGGAAGCTGTAAGAACTCACACCGAGTGTGATGTTGGGAGTCACTGCGGTCCTTCCTCACTGAAGGTGTATGTCATCTGCGCCGAACTGTCGACCCGTCGGTGATGCATCGGATCAGGCTGTTGGCGCCCGTGCGCTTCTTCCGTTCTGAAGCCAATTACCGTGGCCGCCACGCCAGTTCCCCGGGGTGGTGGCAAATGAATTGGGAACTTTCGAGATTATTCTCGCTAAGCGTAGCGGTAGGGCCGGAGTCTGCGCTAGCGTTTCATCTCGAACCACTGGACGCGGCGGGTTATCGCACTGTGTCTGGGTGCAACACGATGCTGTGTGAGGAGAAGCTTGTGGGCAGTCCCAGTGCTCTGCGCAAGCTGAACGACCGGGCGGCGCTTTACGCGCTGCTTGAGTCCGGGCCGCTGTCCCGCCTCGACCTTGAGCAGGCGATCGGTGTCTCCCGGCCGGCCGCGGCCGAACTGCTCCGCCGGTTGGAAGAGTGCGGTCTGGCTCGTCGGGCTGGTTACGGTCCAGGCGGACCAGGGCCGCGGGCCCAACTGTGGACGATCAACGAACGTGCCGCCTTCGCCGCCGGTCTCAATGTGACCGAATTGGGTATCGATGCCGTACTCGCCGACTTGAGTGGTCATCCGCTCGGCGAGTGCAAGATTATGGTCGGCAGAGGAGAGGATCCGACGCTCACGGTCAAGAAGCTACTCAGCTCGATGGCGCGCAGTTCCGGTATCCGACGGTCCGACCTGCGGCAGGTCATGGTCGGCATTAGCGGCTCGGTTGACCCCGAGACGGGGATTCTCAACCACGCGGAGCACATTCCGGAGTGGACCGGCTTCGACGTTCAGGAGCGCTTGTCTCGGGTGGCTGGCATGCCGGTCTCGGTTGAGAACGACGTCAAGCTGGTCCTCAGTGATGAGTTGATTCGCGGGCGAGCCGTTGGCTGCAAGGATGTCCTGCTCCTGTGGATGGGTGCCGCTATCGGGATCGCTATGACGGCGGGCGGCAGACTGCAGCACGGCTTCCACGGCAGCGCCGGCGAATTGGGCCTCGTGCCGGTTGGCTCCAGCGGCCGCGTGGCCGGCGACATGCTCGCGGCCAACGGCGTCCTCGAACTGGCCAGAGCGCACGGCCTCAAGGAGACCGACGCCCCTCGCATGATTGAGCAGTCGCGGTCGCGTCAGGACGCCGATGACGACCGATTCCTGTCGGCGTTCGCCGGGCGGATCGCCGACGTCCTAGTCGCTCCGGTGGCGGTCATCGACCCGGAACTGATCCTTTTAGCTGGTGACATCGGCACCGCCGGAGGCGACGAACTCGCAGAACGGGTCAGGCACCGACTGCATGAGATGCTCGCCCACCGGCCGCGTGTCGCCGCCGGAACCGGCTATTACAACTCGGTCCGCCAAGGCGCACTGGACGCCGCCCTGAGGCTACTCAGAGAGGACATCTTCGAGGATGCTCGTGATCATAAGGAGGCCTCCGCATAACACACCGAAACAGCAATCACCTGAGATCCAGCCAGCTTGAGGCCCCTGCGCGGCTTCCAATCCCGCAGGAGTCCCGACGGCACACTCTCGTGCGAATCATCCGCCTAACACAGTTCTGATAAGAGGAAAGAAATGAAATCATCACGTTCATCTAGGTGGCGTCACCTCGGCGCCACGATTGCAACACTGGCCGCGTTCACAATGCTGGCTACGGGCTGCAGTTCAGGCGGTTCGTCTGGCTCCAACGCAGCACTGACTATCTCCAACGAGAGCGGTGCCACGTGGACCTGCGGGTTCAACCCGTTCAACCCGGCATTGAACGGGCAGTCATTCGGCTTCACGTACGAGCCGTTGGTCTATATGAACACGCTCAAGAACAGCGCACAGACACCCATGCTGGCAACCAAAGTAGACTGGTCGAACGGCTACAAGACCCTGACGTTCACTATCCGCAATGGCGTGAAATGGAGCGACGGTAAGCCGCTCAGTGCCGCGGACGTCGCTTACACCTTCAACCTGCTGAAGAAGTACCAGGGCCTGGATCTGAACGCGATCTGGTCGTCTGGCCTGCAGTCGGTCACGCAGTCCGGTGCAGATCAGGTGGTGTTCCAGTTCCAGTCGGCCGCTCAGACGGACCTCTACTACATCGCCGACCAGACTCCGATCGTGCCCAAGCACATCTGGTCGACCAGCGCGGTCGGCAGCAGCCCGGTGACCTTCGCCGATGCCAAGCCGGTCGGCACCGGACCATACTCGGTCGCGACCTGCACGCCGGCGAACATCCAGTACAAGGCGAACACGAGCTACTGGCAGCCCGGCAAGCCGGCAGTGAAGACGGTCAACTATCCGGCGTATACCGACAATTCGCCGGCCAACCAGGATTTGGCCAGCGGGAAGGCGCAGTGGGGCGGTCAGTTCATCCCGAGCATCGATAAGTACTACGTCGCCCGGGACAAGGCGAACAACCACTACTGGTTCCCGCCGACGGCCAACGTGAGCCTGGCATTCAACCTGAAGCACCCGGTGAGCGGCAACCTCGCGGTACGGCAGGCTCTGGCCTACGCGATTGACCGCGGCAACGTCTCCAAGGTCGGTGAGAACAGCTACGAGCCTGCTGCCAACCAGTCTGGCATTGTGCTGCCAACGTTCAAGTCGTGGTACGACACCGACCTGGCCAAGCAGTACGACTACACCCCGAACCAGGACAAGGCGAAACAACTGCTTGCCACGGCCGGCTACTCCGCGAGCAAGCCGCTGAATCTCACGGTGATCTCGATCGGTGGTAACACAGACTGGGCTGCCTCGCTCCAAGAGATCAAACAGGAGCTCGCTAAGGTGAACGTCGATCTGACGGTGCAAGAACTGGCCGGTCAGACCTACAACACGCGCATCTACACGGGTAATTTCGATCTGGCGTACATCAGCGAGACAGGGGGTCCGTCGCCGTACTACGAGCTGAGGCAGGAGCTTTACAGCGGTAACACAGCTCCACTGGGCCAGAACGCATCGACGAACTACATGCGGTTCTCCGACCCGGCGGTCGACAAGCTCATCGACCAGTACCCGAGTGCCACCGTCTCGGAACAGCAGAGCATCGTCAACGACCTGCAGAAGGTAATGCTGACCCAGGTACCGCTCATCCCGACGACAGAAGCGGTGAGTTGGTTCCAGTACAGCACGAAGAGTTTCACCGGCTGGCCCACCGCATCTAACCCTTACGCACTGCCAGCTCCGTACGCGATTCCCGACGAGGAGCAGGTACTGCTGACACTGAAGGCGAAGTAATTCGAGACGCTGATGTCCGTGCCGGCAACGTCACACCTGGGCAAGCCGGTACGGGCACCGAACTCGCCGACAGATTCGAAGTATGGAGTGGGGTCCTGAAGTGATCCGCGTGAGGAGACTGGCATGAGGTATGTTCTGCGTCGGCTCGGTATGTTCGTCATCACACTGTGGGTGGCGTTGACGATCAACTTTTTCATCCCGCGGCTGATGCCGGGCAATCCGGCGGAAGCGATGATGGCGCGGTTCCGTGGCCGGGTGAATCCGGATGCCCTGCACGCGCTCGAGGTGGCGTTTGGAATCAACACTCAGAAGCCGTTGCTCGTGCAGTACGTTGACTACCTCGGGAACACGTTCACCGGTCATTTCGGCACCTCACTGACGTTCTTTCCGCAGTCGGTCGGCACTGTGATCGTCACGGCGCTGCCGTGGACGCTCGGTCTCGTGGGCCTGACGACGATCATCGCGTTCGTCTTTGGTACGCTGATCGGCCTGGTGGCGGGCTGGCGGCGTGGCGGAGCCTTGGACAGTGTGTTGCCGCCGGTCTTCGTGGTGGCCAGCGCTTTGCCGTTCTTCTGGGTTGGTCTGCTGTTGATCTTGCTGTTTTCGGTCACCCTTGGTGTACTGCCTAATGACGGTTCCTATGACGTGACCCTCACACCGGGCCTGAATGCGGACTTCATTGGCAGCGTCCTGTCACATGCGATCCTGCCTGCCGTAACCATTCTGGTCATCTCGATCGGCGGCTGGATTCTGACCATGCGTAACAACGTGGTCACCGTTCTGGCGGACGACTACATCCGGATGGCGAGAGCGAAGGGACTGTCGAACACGACCATCATGTATAGGTATGCCGCGCGGAACGCCATTTTGCCGAATTTGGCCGGATTCGCAATGTCGATCGGTTTCGTCGTGTCCGGCGCAATCCTGGTGGAGTACACGTTCAACTATCCTGGCGTCGGCTACATGCTGCTGCAGGCGGTGAACAATGAGGACTACCCCCTGATGCAGGGAATGTTTGTGATTATCACGGTCACCGTGCTCGTCGCCATCCTGATCAGCGACTTCCTGACTGTGCTGCTTGATCCCCGCGCCGGGGCGGAAGGGTAGGCCATGACATTATCCACTGCAAATGTGCTTGAACCGTCGGTCGCGAAGGGCCGTCGCAACGGTGCCGGAATGGCGATCTGGCGTGCTATCCGCAGTAGTGGCAAGGCACTGACCGGTGCCATTCTGCTGTTCATCTTCCTGATCGCTGCGATCTTTCCTCAGTTGTTCACTTCGGTGAAGGATCCGAACGATCGAGCGTACGGGCTCAGTCTGCCGCCGAGCGGCGAACATTTGCTTGGTACGACCTCGTTCGGCCAGGACATCTGGGCCCAACTTGTCTGGGGGACGCGCGAGACCTTGATCATCGCTGTGGCGGTTGGCGTTCTGGCGAGCGTGCTGTCGGTGCTGATCGGCGTCACAGCAGCCTACCTAGGCGGAATCGGCGATGGCGTGCTGTCGCTGCTGATCGATGTTTTCCTCGTCATTCCGGCATTCCCGCTGATCATCGTGATCGCTGCCTACGCGAACGGGGGCAATCTCGCAGTGATCATCCTCGTGCTCGTGGTGACGGGATGGTCCTACGGTGCGCGCCAACTGCGTGCCCAGGCCCTGTCGTTGCGCAGAAGGGACTTCCTGGAGTCCGCGAGAGTGCGCGGCGAGAGACGGTCCTACATCGTCATCTTCGAGATGCTGCCCTCCATGGTCTCCCTGATCGCCGCGAACTTCCTCGGCGCCGCCCTGTACGCGGTGCTGACGGCGGCGGGCCTGCAGTTCATCGGCCTCGGCAGTCCAAGCTCAGTCAGTTGGGGCACGATGCTGCACTGGGCGCAAACGGCTGAGGCCCTGCAAACTGGCCAGGCTTTGTGGATCATTGCGCCGGGCCTGTGCATTGCACTGCTTGGCGCAGGATTTGCGCTGATGAACTATGCCTTCGACGAGATATCTAACCCGGCCTTGCGGCGGGTGCGCCGGAACAGGAGGAACAATGTCGGAAAGTAACGTGACTGTGCGTGCAACCGCATCCGAAGATGCCACCGGCGATGAGACGCTGGATAGCGTTCCACTGTTGGAGGTGCACAGGTTGACCGTCGTCTACGACACGCCGACGGGCCCGGTCATCGCCGTCGACAACATCGATCTGACCGTGAACAGGGGGGAGTTCGTCGGGGTCGTCGGCGAGTCCGGTTGCGGCAAGTCGACCATGCTGTTCGGCATTGCGCAGCTTCTCAGCCCGCCGGCCCGGATCTCGGCCGGCGAGGTCCTGTTCCGCGGCCGGAATCTGGTCACCATGAACGATAAGCAATTGGCACCCGTGCGGTGGCAGAACCTGTCCGTGGTCATGCAGTCGGCGATGAACGCACTCAATCCTGTGCAGCGAATCGGGGCACAGTATGCGGATACGATGAAGGCACACGGAGCCAGCAACAAGGCCGAGATCAGGACCAGGTCGGAAGAAGTGCTCGGCATGGTCGGTATCGACAAGATCCACCTGGACAGCTACCCGCACCAGCTTTCCGGAGGAATGCGGCAGCGCGCCATGATCGCGATGGCGCTATTATTCACACCGGAACTGATTATCATGGACGAGCCGACCTCGGCGCTCGACGTCGTCGCCCAGCGTTCCCTGATGCTGCAGATCAAGGAACTGCAGCATCAGCTCGGTTTCGCGGTGCTCTTCGTCACCCACGACATGTCGCTGGTGAGTCATTTCTCCGATCGACTGCTGGTCATGTACGCCGGTCAGGCGGCCGAATTCGGCGAGACCCGCACCGTCTTTGACACCCCGGCCCACCCATACTCGAAGGGGTTGCTTGAGGCGTTCCCCTCTCTTCGCGGCCCGAAGGTGCCGCTGGTGGGTATCCCGGGGTCCCCACCGGCTCTGTCCGCCATGCCGCCTGGGTGCCGGTACGAGCCACGTTGCCCGCTGGCGTATGCGGACTGCAAGACGGTCAAGCCTGAGCTATACGAGGTGAACGGCGTGCTTGCACGCTGTCTGCTGTACTCGCCCCACAATCGACCGAAAACATCCACTGAACCTGATGACACTACGCCAACGGAGGGTAAGCCGTGAGCACACCGATTCTCGAGGCACGCGACCTGACTCGGGTGTTCCGCGTCGGCGGGTTCGGCAACCGGCACAACCTACACGCCGTGGACGACGCCAACTTCGTCATCAACGAGTCGGAGATCGTGGCGCTGGTTGGCGAGAGTGGAAGTGGCAAATCAACGATCGCCCGCCTGCTTGCCCAGGTCTACAAGCCGACCTCCGGCGAGATTCTGTTCCAGGGCACTCCGCTATCGCAGCTGAGAAGTCGACACGATCAGATGCGCTACCGTGCAGCTGTGCCAATGGTGTTCCAGGACCCGTTCAGCTCCCTGAACCCGTCCTACCCGGTGTCGCACGGGATTCTGCGTGGTCTGAAACTGCACCGTGCGGACCTGGATTCTGAGGGGCGGCGGGCCGAGTTGGAGCGGGTGGCCGAGGTGGTGGGCCTGACCCCTGCGAGGGAGGTGTTGGAGAAATACCCGCACGAGATGTCGGGTGGGCAGCGACAGCGGGTCGGGTTCGCCCAGGCGCTGGTATACAAACCGAAGGTGATCCTGGCTGATGAACCCGTGTCGATGCTCGACATCTCGATTCGGATCGGATTGCTGAACGTGATGGCAAAACTGCGAGACGAGGAGCACGTCTCACAGCTCTACATCACCCACGACATCGCCAGCGCACGCTATGTCGCCGACCGAATGATGGTGATGTACGCGGGCAGAGTGGCAGAGTCCGGCCCGGTGGAGGAGGTGCTGCAGGCGCCGCAACATCCGTACACCCAGCTTTTGGTGGCCGCCGTGCCCGATCCGCGGGCGAAGCAGACGATGACGGCGAAGCAAGCTGCCGGCGAACCGCCGAAAGTGATCGATCCGAAGCCGGGCTGCCGGTTCGCGGATCGTTGCCCGCTGGTCAAGGATGTCTGCCGAAGGGTCACCCCGCCGCTTCTTCAGTTGCAACCCGGTCACGAAGTCGCCTGCCACGTGGCAGCCGAGAACGCCGGCCGGGCAGAAGAGTCGATGGGTGCCGCAGCGTGAGCGTCCTGTCTGAGCTTTCCGATCGCCTATCGGCCGCATACGACGATCATGCCCTCGCCACACTCGGCTTCCGTGAGGATGATCGCGTGGATGTGCGGCGGGCGATCGAGGCTGCCATGAGCGACACCGATCGGCTGTCCGAGATCGAGAGGCTGGCCGGGCGCCTTCGTGCCGGGATCGGTGATTTCGGCAGCACCGCAGACACCTTCGACGACCCAGCGGCGACGAGCGACTGGAGGGGTATCGGCGTGCTGCCCATGCTCGCGTTGCTCGCCGTGACGGATGACGTGCGCACGTTCCATCGTTCGCGCGGAATCTCTGCGGCAGTCTCTGACCGGTCGTTGTCGGACCTCGGGCAGCAGGCTTGGGTGCATCGGCGCACGTTCGGCGCGTTCGGCCTGCATACATACGGGTGGATGGCCACCGCGTTTTCCGGCAACCTCTACTGGCTGGGCAGGCTGCAGTTCAACCTGGTACACCGCGCGGACGGCTGGGCCGTGTCTACGCATATCCCGGAGTCGGGCCATCTGACACCTGAGTCAGTGGATGACTCGTTCAGGCAGGCGGTCGCCTTCTTCGCCGAGCGCTTTTCGGACTATCCGACGCGTCTGTTCCACTGCGGCTCTTGGCTGCTCGACCCGCAGTTGGCCGACGTGCTGAAACCGGAGTCCAACATGGTGAAATTCCAGAAACGGTGGGCACTGGAAGGCGAACCGACACCAGCGGATGCGGACGCAATCTTCTTCGTGTTCCGCAGGCGCAATGGCGTCGATCGTTCGACGCTGCCGCGAGAAACGTCATTGCAGCGCGCGATCCTCGACAAACTCGATACCGGCGGCCACTGGAACTCATGGGACGGCACCGTGGAGCAGGCCCCGTTCCTCTCACTCCGACCGTCGGACGCTCAGACACGGTACAAGGAGCGAATGTGACAATATCCACCGTCGGCCTGGTCGGCGCAGGCGGAATCGCACATCTTCACCTACCAGGATGGCTCAAGCTCGGCTTCGCCGTTGTCGTTCACTCGATCGACGGACAGGCGCCCGCACTCACTCGACAGTACGGCGGACGCGCCGTCGACTCGATGGACGAACTCCTGGACAGCGCCGACATCGTCGATGTTGCCACACCCACGGACACGCACCGCCTGCTGGTCGAACGCGCCGCCGAGGCAGGCAAGCACGTGGTGTGCGAGAAGCCGATGGCGCTCACGATCGCCGACAGTGCGGCGATGATCGCGGCCTGCGAGCGCGCGGGTGTTCGGCTGTTCCCAGCCCACGTGGTGCGCTACTTCCCCGCATATGCCGCGATGCGGACGGCAGTGGCTGGCGGCCGCATCGGACCGCCTGCTGTGCAGCGGTTCTTCCGCATCGGCTCGGCGCCGAAACAACCGTGGTACCGAGATCGGGCCCGATCTGGCGGCATCGCGATGGACCAGATGATCCACGACTTCGATCTGGCGCGCTGGAGCGCCGGGGACGTTGAAGCGGTCTATGCAACTTGGGTGGGCGACGAGACCACCGCCTCGACCACAGTGCAGGCCATCCTGCGGCACCACTCCGGAACCATCAGCCATGTCAACGGTGTCTGGGGCAATCCCACCCTCGGCTTTCACACCGGGTTCTCCGTGGCCGGGCCAGGTGGACTACTCGAGCACGACTCCCTGCGGCATCCGGTACTCGACTACGACGGGCATTCGGATGCGGGCGAAACAGGCTACGTACCGCCCGTCGAGGCCGCCTCGAGCCCGTACACGGCGGAGCTGTCTGATTTCGCCCGCGCCATCCGCGAAGGCGGCCGCGCACGGGTCACACCCGAGGACGGATTGGAAGCAGTGCGCATCGCGGCCGCAGTGAACCGCTCCGTGGACGAGCACACAGAGATCGCTCTGGAGGATGTGCGGTGAAGGTCGGAATCATCTCGTTCGCGCACACCCACGCGATCAGCTACGCGTCCATCCTGCGCGACCGCTCCGACGTGGAATGCGTCGCCACCGATCCGGGCAACGTCGCGCGCCCGGCCGGTGAGTCCGGCGGCCGCGAACTCGCAGAGAGCATCGGCGTGGTGTACGTCGACACCGTCGACGAGCTGCTCGCCTGGCATCCCGACGCCGTCATCGTGTGTTCCGAAAACACGCGGCACGTCGAGGATGTCGAACGCGCCGCCGCGGCCGGCGCGCACGTCCTCTGCGAGAAGCCGTTGGCTACCACTCGCAGGGATGCGCGTCGCATCATCGACGCCTGTGACCGGGCCGGGGTGTCGCTGATGACTGCCTTCCCCGTGCGATTCACCGCCCAGTATGCACAGCTGAGGCACCGAGTGCAGACAGGGGCCATGGGCAAGGTCCTGAGTATCAGCGGAGCCAACAACGGACGGCTGCCATCCGAGCGAGCATGGTTCACCGACCCAGCGCTGGCCGGCGGAGGTGCCGTCGCCGACCACACCGTGCATGTCGCCGACCTCGTCTTCGGTCTCTTTCCCGACTCAGACGCGGAGGAGGTGTTCGCCGTCGCGAACCGCCTGCTGCGCCCCGACTGCGAGGTCGAGACCGCTGGGCTCGTCTCCATCCGGTATTCGAACGGTCTCACCGCGGTCATCGACTGCAGCTGGTCTGTGCCCGATCACTATCCCACCTGGGGCGGCCTGACCGTGCGGGTGATCACCGAAGGCGGCATCGCGGAGCTGGCGCCGTTCGCTGAACGTGTCGATGGCTTCTCCGAGACGGACCAGTCGCCGCTCTGGCTCTCGTACGGGGCGGACCTCGACGCGGCGATGCTCGACGAATTCCTCGGAGCCATCGCCGAGGTGCGACAGCCGGTGCCAAGCGGACGCGACGGACTCCGCGCACTCGAGGTGGTGCTGGCCGCGTACGAGTCGATCGCGACCGGGCGTCCGGCAGCAGTGCAGCCACTCTGACACATCACCCTGTCCGTATTCGTACCCGCGCACGCGTTCCTGACGGCGACCTCGTCAAAAAGGGGGACCCAAACACCGGTCAGTCCGACCTCGTCGCGTTGAGCCTTCCCGAGATCAGACACCTCATCATCTGCCTGGTCCTCACCCAGCCGCCCAGCCCCGAACACGTCCTGAACCGGTCACGCTGGCGACGATGACACCAACAAAGCGCGAAACAACACCACTACCGAGCGCGCGAACACACCCATAAACACGACGGTAGTACTGGCCCCTCACGTCAATTCGACGAGGGCATCTATCTTCGAGTCCTAACGGACGCAAACGGTGTCGTCAATGGGGACCTCACGGGCGGGCGAACGGTTGATCAAGGCCGGACCGATCGGGGTCCGCGTCGGGAAAGTCCTGGGCAAACACAACATGGCCAAACACTTCCGGTTGAGCATCGCCGACGGCCTGTTCACCTTCACCCGCAACCAGGCCAGCATTGATACCGAAACGGCGTTGGACGGCATCTACATCATCCGCACCAACGTGCCCGAAACTCAGATGGATGCCGCGACCGTGGTGACGACCTACAAATCGTTGGGGAACGTGGAACGCGACTTCCGCTGCATCAAAGCCATCGACCTGGACCTACGGCCCAACTACCACTGGACCGACACCCGGGTTCGTGCGCACGTGTTCCTGTGCATGCTCGCCTCCTACCTGGTCTGGCACCTCCGCCACGCCTGGACACCCTTGACCTTCACCGACGAACACCGGCCCGACCCGGCTGACCCGGTCGCGCCCGCGAATCGCTCCATCACCGCACAATCAAAAGCATCCACACACACGGGCGCCGACACCAGTGACCCCGTCTACAGCTGCAGAAGCCTCCTGGACCACCTCGCAACCCTGACCCGTAACCGGATCCACATCGCCGGCCACGATCAGAACATCGGCTTCGAGGTCATCGCCACACCCACACCGATCCAACGCCGAGCATTCGAACTAATCGGCCAACCCATCCCGACCACACTCAAGTAGCCACAAACACCAACAAAGTCATCAACACAACCCCAGTTCAAAACACATAAACGCGTCCTCAGAACACGTAACTTCGGCTTAATGGTGGTCGCGGGTGTCATCCTCCCCAGGATACGTCGCGCTCAACTACGCTGGCCTCGTGGTGGCCAGCTGACGGTCAGGGCCCGCGTGGCAGCATTCCCAGCGGCCCGGCCGTGGCGCCGCCGTCGACGGGAAGCGTCACGCCGGTGATCCACGCGGCATCCGCTGAGGCCAAAAAAGCGATGGCGGATGCGATGTCGCTCGGCTCCCCCACACGACCGAGCGGATACAGCGCGAGCATCGTGTCCGCTCCGCGGGCCGCGTTGTCCCACACCCGGGTGCGCACCGTGCCGGGGGCGACAACGTTGATGCGCACACCGTCCGGTCCGAGTGTCACTGCCAGGTTGCGGGCGAGCAGCGACAGCCCGGCCTTCGCGCTCGAATAGGCCGGCTGCCCGAAGGCCTGGATCCCGTTGACAGAGCCGACCAGCACGATCGAGCCGCGCGCCTGCTTCAGCTGCGGAAGGCACGCACGAATCAGCCGCACGGGGCCGTGGAGGTTCCAACTGACTACGGCGTTCCAGTGTGCCTCGCTCAAAGGGTCATCGGGCACGATGTCCCCGCCAGCGACGGAGGCGAGCACGTCGATCCGCCCAAAGTGGTCCACAACGGATGCGACAGCCGCGTCGACCGATGCTGCGTCCAGGATGTCGCATCCCGCCACGAAGACACAGCTGTTGCCACTGCCGTCGCCGGCGCCGTTGCCATCGCCGTCATCAGGCGCGAGTTCCAAGCTGACCTGCGCAGCGGCAACCGCATCGATGTCGAGTAGCGCGATGCGCGCGCCCTCCGCCAGAAAGCGCGCGACCGTCGCCCGGCCGATGCCGTGCGCTCCGCCGGTAACGACGACCACCTTGTCCGAGAATCTCATGCGCACACAGTACCCGCCTTGGGCACAATCAAACGGCTGCGCCCGTTTACGCGCCGTGCGCCACTTCAACTGGCGCACAACGCGTCAGCTGGCGCGCGGGTCGCAAGCTGGCCGACGCGAGTTCAGGCGGTCCCGTGTGCGGCCCGCGAACGCCTCGAGAGTGAATCGACGATTACTGCGACAACGAGCACTCCCCCGGTGATCATGAACCGGATCGAGGAGTCCAGGTTGAGCAGGTTGAGGCCGCTGGCAATGGCCTCGATCACAAGGATTCCCAAGAGGGCCGATTGCGCGCTGCCACGCCCACCGAACAAGCTCGTTCCACCGATAACGGCCGCGGCGATGGCGTCGAGATTGACCTCACCGGTGCCGCTACTCAGCGTGGCAGATGCGAGGCGGCCGGCGGCGAGCAGGCCGCCGATCGCGGCCAGCGCTGAGGAGAGGATGAAGGCCGACAAATAGACCATGTTCACCCTGATCCCTGCTCGCCGCGCGGCCTCGACGTTCCCGCCTATGGCGTACATCGCGCGCCCCCAACGCGTGCGCTTGAGCGCATACGCAGTCACCGCGATGATCGCGATGAAGAAGACAAACATCACGGCCACCCCACGTGAAAGGTTGAGGTACCAGACGATGGCGGCCAGCACAACCAGAATCACGACGCCACGAATGTAAATTCCAGCGGGCAAGGGTGCCGACAGGTTGCCGCGGGCTCTCTTGCGTGAGGAGGCGAGTGCGAGCGCCACATACAGCACGGCAATGATCGCCACGAGCACGTACGAGATAACCGCCGGCAAGAACATCGTCTGCGCGAACTCGACGATGAAAGAGTCGAATGGAAGATTGATCGAGCCATTGGTGCCCAGAAGGTAGAGCTGGAACCCAAGAACCGCGAGCAAGCCGCCGAGGGTCGAAACGAAGCTCGGCACGCCGAAATGCAGAAAGAGCAACCCGTAAACCAGGCCGAGAACCGCGCCGGCCACGATCGGCACCGCCAACGCCACCACTAGTGTTGCGTGTCGTTAGTTCCTAAATGGTTGATGGTTTGGGAGAATTGGTTATGGCGAATTCTCCTGCTCCGGCGTTGCGGCTCTTTGATGGCGAT
>Ga0208357_1000407_pt1 | contig 35234 bp, 41 predicted proteins | sample NGESurdeep092012_6_FD_184487 | JGI IMG/M metagenome (GOLD analysis project Ga0208357, IMG submission 184487) | Arctic peat soil microbial communities from Barrow, Alaska - NGEE Surface sample F52-2 deep-092012 (SPAdes) | ecosystem: Environmental > Terrestrial > Soil > Wetlands > Peat ...
GCCGCAGATGCCGGAGCGCGCGGGCCTGCAGCCGGGAGACATGCATCTGGGAGCAGCCGAGCTCCGCCGCTATGTCGGCCTGGGTCATGTTCCCGTAGAACCGCAGGGTGAGGATCCGCTGCTCTCGCCGGGGCAGCTCCGCCCAGTGCGCCGACACCGCCTCCATGTCGATGGTCCGCTCCAGGTCCGGGTCATCGGAGCCGAGGAGATCGCCGAGCGTCAGCCCGTCGGGCGTGCTCAGCTCGGCGTCCAGGGACGCGGGGGCGAAGGCGTCGGCGGCCAGGTCGGCGGCCTCCAGCGCCTCCAGGCTGACGTCCAGGCGGCGGGCCACCTCGGCGTCCGTGGGGACGGACCCGAGCTGCTGGATGAGCTTGGCCCGGACCTTGCGCGCCCGGAGCAGCAGCTCCTTATCCGCCCGGCGGACCCGCAGCTGCCAGCGCTTGTCCCGGAAGAACCGCTTGATCTCGCCGCTCACGCAGGCCTGCGCGTAGGCGGCCAGCCGGTCGGTCAGCGCCGGGTCGAAGTTGTTGATCGCCTTCAGCAGCCCGACATAACCGACCTGGATTAGCTCCTCGGTGTACTGAGCAGGCAGGTGGTAGTGATAAGCGCACGAGCGCACCAGCGAGTCATACCGGCTGACCAGTGCCTCGCAGGCCGGCTCCCGGTAATCGGGGTGGTGCAGCAGGTCCGCTAGCTGAGCGTCGGTAAGCCTGTCCAGGTCAGCCCCAGAGAGACTGGCCGGGGAGGCGGTACCGGCCGGCAGCGCGCTAGCTCCCAGCGTGTCCGGGGGGGTCAACATCGCAACTCCGAGCGTCAGCGCGGCAGGCGAGTGTCTTCACCGTTAACCAAATTGTATGCGGCCCCTCACGGGCCGCCCTTTTGGGGGTCATGCGGTCGCAGCGCCCAGCTAGCCTGCGCCGGGCAGCCGCACCTGGATCGCGCCGGCCACCTCGCGGGTCTCGAATACCGGCTGCGGGGCCGTCGCAGGCCCGCGGGCGACCGATCCGTCCCGGAGGCGGAAGATGCTGCCGTGCCACGGGCAGCTCAGGCAGTCGTCGGCCAGGTCGCCCTCCGAGAGGGGGCCGGACATGTGGCTGCACCGGTCCGCCAGGACGTGCAGCCCGCCGCCGTGCAGCCCGCCGCTCGTCCGGATGACCACGACCGGGACCTCGCCGAGCATCCGGCGCACCGGGGTGTCCTCCGGTAGCTCAGCCGCCACCATGAGGTGCTGCCAGCCGGGCGGCACCAGGTGCGGGACAGCCTCGGCATGATTAACGCCGCCGGCCAGGCGGAAGGACAGGTGCCCGCCCAGGATTCCGCCAGCGCCGAGGGCCGCCAGCCCGCTCAGGCGCAGGGCCCGGCTGACCCGCGGGCTGCGCGCCAGCAGCGAGGCACCGTAGCAGCCCACGGCGACGGAATTGGCCAGCGCGTGCACCACGCCCACCCGCATCTGCTGCTCATGCTGATCGGACCAGTCCACCGCCCCCGCCAGCGCGGTGGGCGCCGACGCCGCCAGCCCGGTGGCCACCAGCCGCCGGGCGGCGGTCTCGTCCGGGGAGATGACATCCAGGATGCTCGCCGATAGCCAGGCCCCGGCCGCCGCCTGCACCAGGACCGGATGCAGCGGGTGCCCGAGCCAGACTCCGTGCAGGCCGTCACGGAAACGGCCCGGCCGGATCAGCCGGGCGGCCCGCTGGCCGGCCGAGACGATCGTGTCGAGCCGTTCGGCCCGCTCCAGGCGGGAGATGAGATCCATATCGCGGTCGCCTGCCCGCCGGCGCGATGAGTAAACCGCCGCAACCGAGGTAGAGGACCGTGGTAAGCGAAACGGCCCAGCTCGGCGAGCTAGGGCTGCCCGGGGCAGTCGCCTGGCCGGGGGACTGGTCAGCGCGTGCCGCAGCGGGCCGGGCCATGTCAGTGCCGACATCCCAGGAAGGTGATTGACCTTGGTGACCTACACCGTGCCGGGCATGAAGCCCGACACCGCCCAGACCGTGATCACGCTGCTTCAGGACCGGCTGAACGCGCTGAACGACCTGGCGCTGACCCTCAAGCACGTGCACTGGAACGTCGTGGGGCCGAACTTCATCGCGGTGCACACCATGCTCGACCCGCAGGTGGAGGCCGTGCGCGCCATGGTGGACGACACCGCCGAGCGGATCGCGACGCTGGGCGGATCACCGTCCGGCACGCCGGGGGCACTGGTAGCCCAGCGCAGCTGGGATGACTACTCCATCGGCCGGGCCAGCACCCTGGAGCACCTGGCCGCGCTCGACGTCGTGTATGCGGGCATCATCGACGCGCAGCGGGCCGCGATCGAGGACACCGAGGAACTGGACCAGGTCACCCAGGACATGCTGATCGGCCACTCCGGCCAGCTGGAGCAGTTCCACTGGTTTATCCGGGCCCACCTGGAGCGTTCGGACGGCTCGCTCACCACCGGGGATGCCAAGACCGAGCGGTCAGCGGCCAAGAATGCCAAGACGCGCTCGGCGGGCAAGCGTGCCAGCAGAAGTTAAGGGGGATCGGCGCCCGGCCGCGGCCGGCGCCGTACGTCCGGGCGCTCCGGATCCGGGCCTGCCCGAGTCCGGTGCCCTGGGCCGTTTGCCGGGCTGGGCCCGGCCCTTGCTGGACGCCTGCGAGGAGGCAGGGGAAGACATCGAGGCGGCGCTGCGGCTGGCCCGCGCCTACGGTCGGCTGCTTCCGCAGCCGGGCGGCGGCCAGACGGCGATCCGCTGGGCCGTGCTGGCCGTGGTCGCGCAGCGCAACCTGACGGTGGCGCGAGTGCTGGAGGCGCACAGCGACGCGCTGGCCATCCTCGCCGAGTCGGGATCGGCCGTCCCAGACGGGACCTGGGGGGTGTTCGCCGCCGAGGCGCCCCCCCAGCGGCTGGAGGCGTCCGGCCCGGTCGGCCAGGTGGTCCTGACCGGCGTCAAGCCCTGGTGCTCGCTCGCCGGGCAGCTGGACGCGGGTCTCGTTACCGCCCTGGTGGGTGAGGATCGTCGGCTTTTCCGGGTCAGCCTGCGTCATCCGTCGGTGACGGTCGACCCGCCGGGCGGCTGGGTGGCTCGCGGCCTGCGGACGGTCACCAGCGTGGCGGTCCGGTTTGACGCGACCCCGGCCGAGCCCGTCGGCGCGCCCGGCTGGTACCTGACCCGGCCCGGGTTCGCGTGGGGCGGCATGGGCGTGGCGGCCTGCTGGCAGGGCGGCGCGTGCGGCCTGCAGGCCACGCTGCTGCGCGCGTCGCAGCGGCGGACGGGCGAGCTGGCCGGACTGCACGTGGGCATCGTGGACGCCGCGCTGCACGCGTCGGCGGCCGTGCTTCGGGAGGCCGCCGCGCTCATCGACGCCGGCCGGGCCCAGGGCCCGGCCGGCGACGTGCTGGGGCTGCGGGTGCGGGCGGTCGTCGCCGATGCGGCGGAACGGACGCTGCGTCAGGTCGGCCATGCCCTCGGGCCCGCGCCGCTCGCGTTCGACGAGGATCACGCGCGGCGAGTGGCCGACCTTGAGCTGTACGTGCGGCAGCACCATGCCGAGCGGGATCTGGCCCGGCTGGGCAGCGCCGTGGTGAGCGAGCAGCAGCGCCGGACCCCTGCTTGATCCGCCGGGTCGCGGTGATCGTGCCGGCCGCCAATGAGGAGCAGCACATCGGCCCGTGCCTGACGGCCATCATCGCGGCCCGAAGCCACCTGTACCGGGCCGTGGCCAACGTCAGCGTGCAGATCTTCGTCGTGCTTGACAGCTGCCACGATGGAACGCCGCAGATCGCCGCGGCATTCGGCGGCCTGCGGTCGATCACCATCACCGCCCGCAGCGTGGGCGCGGCCCGGCGGGCCGGGGCCAGCGCCGCGCTCGATGGCGGTGACCACGCCAGCGAGGTCTGGCTGGCCACGACCGACGCGGACTCGCAGGTGCCGCCCGACTGGCTGACGCGCATGGTGGCGGAGGCGCAGCGCGGCGCGCACCTGGTCCTGGGCACCGTGCTGCCCGGAGCGGACCTGGGCCCGGCGACCCGGGCTGAGTGGCTCAGCCGTCATCACCTGCGCGACGGCCACCCGCACGTCCATGGCGCCAACTTCGGCATCCGGGGCGACGCTTACCTGGCCCTGGGCGGCTGGCGGCCGCTCGTGACCGGCGAGGACGTGGACCTGGCCCGGCGTGCGGCGCTGGCCGGCCAGCTGCGGATCACCCGCACGGCCGGCATCCCCGTGGTGACCAGCGTCCGGCGGGTCGGCAAGGCGCCGCGCGGGTTTTCCAGCTACCTGCGGGCCCTCGGCGCGCCCGCGGTCCGCTGACCGGCACTCCGCCGGGGCATCGCTGGTGGGCATGCTTAACCGCACCGGCGTGCCGCCTCGTCGCCGCGACGGGCATCGACCTGCCGGGCTGGCAGCCGGCTCAGCCGCCGTAACTGGAGGTCTTCGCGGTCCCGGCCGGCCGGCAGGCGGGAACGGCCCGGTGTCCGGTCACCGCCAGGCCATGAACGGGATCGGTCGCGGTGACGCACCTGCCGCCGGCGGCCAGGCTCATCGTGAGGGTCAGGATGAGCAGCAGGAGCAGCGCCACCGGGGCCAGGATGATCCAGCGTGACTGCCCGAGCTGCGCCCAGCGGGGGCGCCCGCGCGGCCGTGCCGACCAGGGCCGTGCCGGCCAGGGTCGCGCCGATCCGACGCGCCGGGCCGATCTCGGCGGCTGGACCGGCCGTACCGACCGGACCAGGTCTTCGTCTGGTGGCCTGCCCTCACCCTCGGTCAGCCGGGTGAAGATGCCGAATTTGGCCGCCAGGCGGGGCTCGTGCTCGCACAGGGCGGCACCGAGGACGTCAAGCGCGTTCTGGTCGTCGGAAGACAGGATCATCTGATTACCGCCACAGGTCGTTCGGGGGCCCAACCCCGGCTGCCCGGCTCATCCCTGGTCAAACCTGCCGGCGCCCGGATGGGGCCCGGCATCCGCGCGACCTCGGCCGCAGGGCGCCTGACCGATCCTCCAGGACGGCTGGCGGGCGGCGGTGTCGACGACCTCGCGGGCGAGCGCTTCCAGCAGCTTGCCCCGCCCGCGGGCCTCAGCGCGCAGCTAGTCGAAAGCGGCTGGTATGTCGAGCCCGGTCACTGCGGTGCCTCCTGGCCGGCCGACTGCCCCGCATCGGCCGCATTCAGCTCCAGGGCCGGGGCCGGCCGGGCGGTCACCCGATCCGTCAGCCGCCTGGATGCTGCGGGTGCCGCGGGTGCCGCGGGCCGGCGGCCGGGCCGCTCTTGGTGGTCCAGCGCCAGGTGCAGTGCTGGGTGTCCTGGCAGTACCAGCGAACATCCTGGCAGGCTGGACCGCCGTCGGCCACCATCAGCGCGGTCGACAGCCGTACCCCGCACAGCCAGCACGACGCGACCGCGGGCTGCGGCGCCTGCTGGGCTGCCGGCCACCGGGCGGCCGGCTGCCGGGCACCCCCGCCCTCGGTCAGCGGCCCGGATTTCGCAAGGCTGGATTTCGCAAGGGCCGACTCTCCGGTCACGGTCATGCCAGGCGGGTTCCCTGGCGGGACGGGCTCAAACGTCGCCGCCGCAGCGGAGTCCGCAAATCGACTGGCATCAACCGCGCATCGCTGGGCAGCACGGTATATCGCGGGGCTGCCGGACACGTATCTGCCGTGCGGTCCCGCGACCACGACACCAGAGGAGGAGTGAGTTTCCATGGCGAATGAGCTGAACGGCCGCAGGGTCGCGTTCCTGGTCGCCAACGAGGGCGTGGAGCAGGTCGAGCTGACCCAGCCCTGGCAGGCGGTGAAGGACGCCGGGGGCGCCCCCGAGCTGCTCGCGCCCGAGCCGGGCAGCGTCCAGGCGTTCAACCACCTGGACAAGGCGGACACCTTCGCGGTGGACCGGGCCATCGGCGACGCTGACCCCGCTACCTACGACGCGCTCGTCCTGCCCGGCGGCGTAGCCAACCCCGACCAGCTGCGAACCGTGCCGGCGGCGGTGGAATTCGTCCGCTCGATATTCCAGGCGGGCAAGCCGGCCGCGGTGATCTGTCACGGCCCCTGGACCGTCGTGGAGGCGGACCTGGTGCGCGGCCGGACCCTGACCTCCTGGCCGAGCCTGAAGACCGACATCCGCAACGCGGCCGGGACCTGGGTGGACACCGAGGTCCAGGTCTGCACGTCCGGGCCCAACGTGCTGGTGACCAGCCGCAAGCCCGATGACCTGCCTGCCTTCTGCCAGCGGCTCGTCTCCGAGTTCCAGCGCCAGACCCAGTCGGCCTGATCGGGGCCGGACGGGCGCAGATTCCCGATTCCCGGAGGTTAGACCCCGGCTTGCCGGGCAGGCCGGGGGCCTGCAAAGGGGGCCAGGGATGAAGCAATCGGGAGTAGGCAGGACGAGTAGATCAGGAGGTGGCAGCATGCCAGGGCGCGAGGAACTGCCGTCCACCCTGCGGCGCTCGCCGGAGAAGGCCCAGGAGACCTGGATCAAGACCCATGACTCCGCGGTCGAGGAGTACGGCGAGGGCGAGCGCGCGCACCGGACCGCTTACGGCTCGCTCAAGCACGGGTTCGAGAAGGTGGGCGACCACTGGGAGCCCAAGGAAGGCGGCCGGAAGGGACCCTCTGACGAGCAGTCGGCCCGGCCGCGGGGCAGTTCCGGGGAGAGATTCGGCGGCGTCGACGCCAACGCCAGCAAGCAGGGCGGTTCGGGAACTGGAAGACCGTGTATAACCGGCATCGCCGCTGGTCAGGGGACGGGACGTGGGAGAAGATCAGGATCGAGCCACCCCTCAAACCCGTGAAGAGGCTGGTCCGGCGCTGCTGGCGACCAGCGCGACACCGCACGCCGCGCTGGCGAGCTGGCGCAACCTCTTCGTCGACTTTCTGATCACCAAGCGCGGCCTGGCCGAGGCCCTGCAGTCCAACGATGACACCTTCCAGACGCTGTACGACTACTTCATCGAGCGCCTCGTCCCCGGCCTGCGCCCAGCTACTCGACGCCGCCACCACGGCGGGCGAGATCACCACCGACATGGACGCCCTCGTCCTGATGCTCGGCCTCGGCAGCCTCTGCATCGGCGCCGACAGTCCTTACGACAATGTTCGCCTCATGCTGGGACTCGTCATTGCGGGGCCTACGAGCGCGCTAGGCGCGGTGTTGGTCAGAACTCCGACACCGCGCGGCAGCAATCGGCGCCCTGGCTTCCTCACCTCGGGCTGCAGTCGAATGACCTCCTGATCAGACGCGGGGTCGGGCTGGTGCCAATCGCCGTTCGAACCAGAGGTGGGCGAGTCCGACCAGGGCCAGGTAGACCACCAGGGTCCGGCCAGCGACGTCGGTGGCGAGCAGGCCAAGCAGGAGCGGGACCACGATGCCTGTGGTGACCCGTGAGATCGTCCTCTGCAGATCGGAGCTGTGGCTGGCGACGCCGGTGACCACGCCGAGAGTGAAGTAGGCCGCAACCGCGCCGCACAGCAGCCAGCGTCCCTGGTCGGGCAGCGGATCGGAGCCGTGCTCTACCACCGATGAGAGCGACACGGCCACTGTGGCGACGACTCCGGTGACCAGGCAGTGCAGGCCAAGGGCGGCGCGGGTGGGGATACGGCCGGCGCGCAGGTGCGGCAGGCCGGCGTATCCGAAGACGACGGACAAGCCGAACATGCCGGCCAGCAACACGAACGACGCGATTGCGGTGGCCAGTAGGCCGATGCCGTACTGCGCAATAGCCGCGGCGTTGACGACCTGCACTACCGATTCGCCGAGCACGATGATCACGAAGAGTCCGAGGCGCTCAGATAGGAGGGCCGGGGCAGCAGCCCTACCGTGTACTGCGCCACCGGGAAGTCCAGCAGTACTTCGCCCCGGCGCCACGAGTGAGACCCGTAGATGCGCGTGGCGATGTACGCGATCGCAAAGAGGTCAGCGGACGGACGCTGTCGCCGTCCCCGAGCACTGAGTGCGCCACGCCCGGCACGGACGCAGCCATCACCCCGAGGCCAAACATCCCGATCAGCAGCCGTACCACACGGGTCTGCCCGGCCGCGACGTTGCTGTACAGCATGAACGTCGTCCACGACAGCCAGAAAGCGAGGAACAGCAGCGCGTAGAGACCAAGCGCCGCGGCGTCCAGTTCGGACCCGAGCACATGCGCCAGGGCTGCCACGCCCGCCACCGCCACAAGGTCGAAGAAGAGCTCGGCCCAACTCGCGTGCCGCTCGATCCTTGTAGCTTCGGGTTCGTCGGCAGTGTTCAGGGCGCTCACGGACCTCAGCCTAAGGGGGCGCATCGAGGCAGAATCGGTGTCCGAGCCCGTCACCGGGTGAGCACTGCGCCGGCCGGCCCTTCGGAGGTGGATGGCCGTCATGGAGACCTTGGGCAAAAAAGAAGCCACGGCCTCATCGCGCGTGAGCGACTGCTCGCGTTCCTTCTTGGTGTCCTCGAGATGTTCCTTCACCTGATCGAGGAAGGAGCCGATCGTCTCGTCCAATGAGCCCCGACGGAGATAACGAAGAACCTCACGCGCACGACGTCGGCGCAGGTCGCGCCCTGAGGACGAACTGCCCCTACCGGGTCGTGGTGATGCCCGCGCTGGAGGCGGAGGCGGAGCCCCGGGGCCCGCGTGGTTCTCTGCCGTTGAGTTCCCGGAGGGCGTTCTCGGTGGCCCTGACGTGCTGGCTCCCGATGCTGGCTTGCCACCGTTTACGCAGTTTGTCGAAGGTAGCCCCGCCGATGGCGTGCATCTCGTAGCCGCGGGCAGTCACGCGCAGCTCCTTGCGCCGGGCGTCGTTGGGATCGGCCACACGTTCGACGTAGCCGAGGTGCTCGAGGGCGGTAATGGTCTTCGCCGCAGCCTGCTTGGAGACCTCGAGTCGTCGCCCCAGAGCCGAGGCGTCGTTCGCGCCTTCATCGATGGCCCGGAGAGCGAACTCGTGGGTGACGGTGACGCCAGGGTGGCCCTGGCGGGCGAGCTCAGCGACGACCTCCTCGACCATCGCGGTGAAACTCTCCAGCAAGAGCAGGGCCAGGCGGGCTCCTTTCGACGTCTCCACGGCATCACTGTACCCGGGGGAAAGACAATTGACAACATCGTTGTCGGTGTTGACAACCTCATTGTCCGTCGGGCAGGCTGTCAACCACGTTGTCGATAACCGGCAGAGACGAGAGCCCCGGAGGCCCATCATGACCACGCAGCCCACCGCAGCGACCATCGCCGAGGTCGAGCACCACACCGCCGAAGTGAACGGCACGACGCTGCACTACGTGTCCGCCGGCGACAGCGGGTCGCCGATCCTGCTCGTGCACGGGTTCCCGGAGTCGTGGTGGGCCTTCCGCAAGCTCATCCCGCTGCTGGCCCAGCACCACCGGGTCTACGCCGTGGACCTACGCGGGTTCGGTGACTCCAGCAACGCCGAGGGCGACTACAGCACCGCCACCTCGGCCGAGGACCTGCACCAGCTCATCGGGGACCTCGCTGTCGGGCCGATGCACGTGCTCGGTCAGGACATCAGCGGGGGCGTCGTCTACCGCCTGGCGGCCACTCACCCCGAGGACGTGCTCAGCCTCACCGCGGTCGAGACGGGCCTGGCGGGGTTCGGCGCCGAAATGCTGGCCGACGTCACCAAGGGCGGCGCCTGGTACATCGGGGCCCTGGTCACCCCGGGAATCGCGCAGCTCCTGTTCGCCGGCAGGGAGCACGAGTTCATCGCCGGTCACCTCTACCCGTCCTACGGTGCGGTGGCCCCTGCTGTCACCGAGGCCGACACCACCGAATTCGTCCGCACCTACGCCCGGCCCGAGGGCCTGCGCGGCGCCGTCGGGCTCTACCGCTCGATGCTGAGTGAAGGAGAGGAGATGCGGGCCCTGGCCGCGCCCAGGCCCCTGAGCATGCCGGTCCTGGCCATCGGGTCGTTCGGGGGCCCGTTCACCGCCTCAGCTCTGCAACAGGTCAGCGCGAAAGAGATCTCCACGACTGAGCTGGCCGGCGTCGGTCACTACGTGGCGCAGGAAGCCCCCCACCAGCTGGCGGAGAGCATGCTCGCCTTCCTCGGGCACCTCGACGCCCCGATCGAGGCAACGCCGGCGTGAGCAACCGGGATGGGCTGGCCCCACCCCGGGCCGGCCGACGGCTGCACCGAAAGGCCGGTACCCAGACTGATAGTCGCGCTGGGATGACGCCTCCCACGGCGCCGTCGTCGGTGATCGGCGTGAGCGCGCGCGGCAGGCCGTTGACACAACAAGTTAATGCAAATATTTTGTAGTGAACGGAGTTAATAAATCCATGGAGGACATCATGCCCGAGCACCTGACCATCGCCGGCAACACCCTCGCTTACGACGTGACCGGGCAGGGCCCCCTCGTCGTTCTCGCGCACGGCATCGGTGACAGCCGGCACTCCTACCGTTTCCTCGCCCCGGCGCTGGCCGCGGCCGGTTACCGGGTCGCGAACGTCGACATCCGCGGTTGTGGTGACTCCAGCCTCGGCTGGGACGGTTACAGCCGTACCGACATCGCCGGTGACCTGGTTGCTGTCGTGCGTCACCTGGGTGGTCCGGCCGTGATCATCGGGCAGTCGATCAGCGGCGGCGCCGCGACGATCGCGGCTGCCACCGCACCCGATCTGATCACCGGCCTCATCGAGCTGGCGCCGTTCACCCGTAAACAGCCGTTCGACCTTGGCGGGCTGCTGCGGGTGAAGCGCTTCCGGGTCGGGTACACCCAGTTGGCGCAGGTCCTCGTCCGGGGAAGCCTGTCGAGCTGGAAGAAGTACCTCGACGTGGCGTATCCGGTCAAGCCTGCCGACTGGGGCGGTGAACTGGCGCGGATCGAGGCCAAGCTGAGCGAGCCCGGCCGGATGAAGGCCCTGCAGGCCATGTGCAAGGCCAACCCGGGCGACGCCGGTGCGCAGCTGCCTAACGTCGCCTGCCCGGTCCTGGTGATCGAGGGTAGCCTCGACCCCGACTGGGCCGACCCGCGCGCCGAGGGCGAGAAGATCATCGCCGACCTGCCCGCCGGTCTCGGTGAGCTGGTGGTCATCGAGGGCGCCGGTCACTACCCGCACGCCCAGACGCCCGATGAGCTCCTCGCGCTGGCCCTGCCGTTCCTGGCCAAGGCGCTGACGCGTGCCTAGGGCCGGACTCAGCCCGGCGTCGGTCACCGAAGCCGGCGCCCTGCTGGCCGACGAGGTCGGCTTCGATCAGCTCAGCATGGGTCTGCTCGCCGAACGGCTCGGGGTCAAGACCCCTGCGCTCTACAACCACGTCACCAGCCAGGCCCACCTCGCCCACCGCATCGCCATCCTGGCCATGACCGAGGTCGCTGATGCCATCCGCGACGCCACCCAGGGGCGGGCGGGCAGCGACGCCCTCACCGCTGGCGCGCAGGCGATGCGGATGTATGTGCGGGAACACCCCGGCCGGTACGCAGCGGGCAACGCTGCCCGCCCGACCGGGCCCGACGACCCGCTCATGGCGGCGGCCGGCCGGGTGATCGCCTCCTGGGCGGCCATGCTGCGCGGGTACCGGCTGGACCCCGACCAGGAGATCCACGCCCTGCGGATGCTGCGCAGCATGCTGCACGGATTCGCGACCCTGGAAGCAGCCGGCGGCTTCCAGATCGACACATCTGTCGACGACAGCTTCACCTGGATGATCAACTTCATCGACCACGGCCTGCAGGCCACCACCGCCACTCCGGGCCAGCAGCGACCCTCGCCCGCTGACACACATCGTCGATGACGGACACGGCTTATCCCCGGAACCTGGCGCAGGCGCCCGCAGGCGTAGCCAGGACAACGGAGGTTACCTCCGGCCCGCTCAGGGCAGCAGGCTCCTCATGTTGGCTCAGGCGATCAGAGGGGCGGTGGTGGTGTCCAACGCCGGCGTCGGCTGGTCCGGCTCCTTCGCCTCGATGAGCGAGCGGGAGATCGACTCGCTCCTCGACCTCAACCTGCGCGGCCGCCCACCTGGCCCGGGCCGCGCTGGCCTACCTGCCGCCGGACTCGGCAGCCTGGCGGACGCGCTGCGCACCGAGATACGGTCCGTCGGCATCGGCGTCACCATGGTGACGCCGGGCGTCGTCGCGACTCCTAACTTCGAGCGCCGCAACTCTCCTTACCAGCGCCGCCATCCGCGCCCCGTCAGCCCGCAGATCGTGGCGACCGCCATTGCCGATGCTGTCGAGAACGCCCGCGAGGACATCGTCGTGCCCGGCTGGCAGTCCTTCCCGGCCCGGCTCAAGGTCAGCTTCCCGGCCCTTTACCGGCTGCTGGAAAGCCGCTTCGCCTGACCGCGGCGGAGCCTCGCCCAGGTAGTCTTCCTGACTCCGGGCGCCGGCTAACTGACCAGAGGGGTGAGTAGCCGCCGCCGGGACGCAACCAGCCCAGACGAGGAGGGATGGCGATGCCAGGTGCTCTGGCGCCACTTCACGCCATCGGGACGTGGGCCCGCAGCAGCGGCCTGGAGATCATCCTGCTCGTGACCGGGGCGATCTTGCTGACGCGCTTCGCCGCCTGGCTGGGCGGCCGGATCGGCGCGCGCATTGACGCCCAGTCCGGCGGCACGGACGCCATCCTGCGCTCCGAGGCGGCCAAGCATCACCGTGCGGTGACGCAGGTCGTGACCTGGACATTCCTGGTGCTGATCTACTGCCTGGCGGCCGTGCTGGTCGCGGAGCGGCTGGGCATCCCGCTAAGCGGGTTCGTCGCCCCGGCCACGGTGGCCGGGGTTGCGCTGGGATTCGGCGCCCAGCGGATCGTGCAGGACGTGCTGGCCGGGTTCTTCATGGTGGCCGAGCGGCAGTACGGTTTCGGCGACCTAGTCCGCCTCAACATCTCGGGAGTGAACACGCCGGTCACCGGGACCGTCGAGGAGGTCACACTGCGCATCACCCGGGTGCGCGCGCCCGACGGCGAGGTGGTCACCACGCCCAACGGGCAAATCGCGCAGGTGATCAACCTGTCCCGGGACTGGGCCCGGGCGGTGATCGACGTCCCCGTGCCGGCCAGCGCCGACGTGACCGCGGTCAGCGCGCTGCTGACCAAGGTCGGGCAGGACGCGTACGCCGACGAGGAACTGCATGACCTGCTGCTGGATCCGCCCGCCGTGATGGGAGTGGAGAGCCTGGATATCGACCAGTTCAAGATCCGGGTCGTGGCGCGCACCCAGCCGGGCAAGCAGTTCCAGGTCGGCCGGGCCCTGCGGGTCCGCATCACCGCCGCGCTGATGCGGGCCGGGATCAGTGTGCCGGCCGAGCTGGACACCGCCGAGCCGACGGCCTCGCCATGAGCCGGTTCCGGATCCGCCGCTCGACGGTCGCACTTTGCGCGTTCTTCCTGCTCACGCTGGCCGTCTACGTGCAGTTCGGGCCTAGCCCGGCCGACCCCGCGCCGCAGGCCCGCCATGCGGCCTCCGCGACGCCCTCGCCCGGGCCCTCGGTCCGGAAGTCACCGTCACCGACACCGAAGCCGACCAGGACCCGGCGCAGCTCCGCTCCGGTGCCGACGACCAGCACGGCACCGGAGAGGCCAACGCGCCCGGCATCCTCCTCGCCCGCGCCAAGCACCACGGCACCGCCGGGCACCTCGGCACCGCCGAGCACCACGGGGCCGCCGGCCGCCACCCCCGCTCCGGCTCCCTCCTGAGCGCTGCCGGCCACGGGCCTCCTGCCGGGCGGGCTATTTGCCGCGGGGACGCGGAGGTAGAGCAGACCCATGCAGATCGGGTGGCTGGCTGCGTTCGCGGACGTCCCGGCAGGCCGTGTCGACGCGGCCCTCAGGTTCTGGGCGGCGGTGACGGACTCCGCCGCAGGCACGCCCAGCGGCGAACTGGACGACGCTGTGCGACCCGGTCGGCCTTGAGTACTGCATCACCGATCGCGATCCGCAGGTGAGATAGACGGGAGAGCGCGGCCGGCCCTGGTCCGGGAGACGGCGCCGCTGACGCAGACCCGGGCGTGAGCGGCCAGGCTAGCGCCGACCTGCGGGTCGAAGTTGCTAGCCGCAGGCGCGGCAGATCCGGCGCGGCCCGGCCGGACCGTGCCCGCGTGCGCGTGACGCTGCCTTGTCCAGCGCCACCTGGACCAGGTCGGGAGCGGGCTTGCTCGCCTCCACGTCCCCGGCCGACGTCGCCTCATCGATGGCGTCCTCGGCGTCGAGGGCCGCCCGCAGGACGGCGAGCTCGCGGGGGTCGGCCGAGCTGGCCAGGACGACGCGCAGGCCGTGCCCATGGCAGGCGCGCAACAGGTCGGCCGCGCCGGGCACCGGCCGGAGCCTGCACCAGTAGACCGAGTACAGCGCCGCGTGGGCGGTGCGGATGCCGTCATCGGCTGCCTTGTCCCGGTCGGCCGGAAGCAGTGCATCCAGCAGCTGGTCCGAGCCCATGCCGGTGGCCCGGTGGATCCAGGCCATCGGCACCTCGTGCCCGGCCTGGGCAAACGCCTCCCACCAGGTCGTGGCGTGCAAGTAATTGGTATCGACCAGGGTGCCGTCCACATCGAACAGCACGGCCGTGACAGGCTCGCTCATCCTGCCCAGCTACCCCGCAGGCACCGCACCACTCCCGTTAGGGGAGCTGGCCGGTCTCGGTCAGGTGCTGGCAGACGATGGTGAGCTTGCGGTTGGTCCGCTGGGAGTGCTGGGCCAGCATCTCGAAGGCGGCCTGCGCCGTGATGCGGTGCCGCTCCATCAGGATGCCCTTGGCCTGCCCGATGACGTCGCGGTTGGCCAGGGCGGTGCGCAGCTGCTCGGTGCGCCGCGCGTCGGCCAGCGCCAGCGCGGCGTGCGTGGCGAACAGGTTGGCAAGCTGCTCATGGTGGCCCGAGAAGCCGCTCGGCTGGCTCCCGTACAGGCTCACCGAGCCCATCCGCTGCTCGTCGACCCACAGCGGGACGCACAGCATGCTGGCCACGCCCAGAGAAACGGCGAGCTTGGCGTAGACCGGCCAGCGCCCGTCGGCGGCCATGTCGTCGATGCGCAGGGTCAGCTGGTCGCGGGAGGAGTCAATGCACGGCCCAGTCCCGGTCTTCTGCTGCAGGGCGTCCAGGGTCAGCGGCGGCTGGCCGGCCACCGCCTGCGGGACGAACCGGCCGTGATCCAGCAGGTTGACCCCCGCGGCCTCGGCATTGTCGATGGTGGTGACGGCGGTCGCGACGATCGCGTTCAGCGTGCCCTGCAGGTCAGCCTCTTTCACGTGCAGGACGCGGCCGATGCGATCCAGCGTGGACCAGGCGACGGGATCGAGGTCTTCCAGGGGGTCGGAGACCATGCGGGATTCGGTGGTGATCGGCGGCCCCGTGGTGATCGGCGGCCCCGTCGTGAGGTGCCCGTCGGCCGCGATCGGCGACCCGTCGCGGTCGGCCCCGGCTGGCAGGTGCGGTCCGTTGGTCGCGGCGGTCTCGGCGGATATCTGACGCTCTGCGGTCACTGGTACGGCCCTCCCTGATCCAGTCCCTGTTCCAGCTGTCCCCTGTCGTCTTCAGCTCTCAGTGTGCGGCATACCAGCACGTCCGGTGACTGCCGGCTGCGCCGGAGCTGGGTTTAACCTGAGCGCTGGGGTGAAGATAATCGCCTTCCGTCCGGAGAGGCCACCCATGTCCCCAGCCCCCCCGACCCGCCTGGCCGCCCCGGGCCGGGTGCGGACCGCCGACGCCGACCGCGCCGAGCCCGGGGGACTGGCCCCGCCCCCCGAGCCCAACCCGATCGACGCACCGGGGACCAGTGACGCCACCTGGCGGGCCTGGCTCCCGCTGGCTGATCTCCCGGAGCTGGACATCAGCAGCTGGACCAGCGCGGTCATCCTCGCGGCCCACCCCGACGACGAGGTGCTCGGCGCCGGCGGCATCATCAGCCAGCTGGCCGCGGCGGGCGCCCGGCTTCGCGTGATCGCGGTCACCGACGGCGAGACCGCTCCGGACTGCGCTGACGCCGCGGCGCTGGCGCGGCGGCGGGCCGGGGAAAGGTCCGCCGCGCTGCAGGCGCTGGGCGCCGCCGGCACCGAAGTGCTGCGGCTGGGGCTGCCCGACGCCGGGCTGACCGGCCGGGCCACTGACGTCGCGGACCGCATCGCGGACCTGGCCACGGGCTTTGACGTCTGCCTGGCGCCCTGGGAGCACGACGTGCACGGCGACCACGAGGCCGTGGGCCGCGCCGCCCGGCAGGTGAGCGGGCGGCAGGCGAGCGGGCGGACGTTCTTCTACCCCGTGTGGATGTGGCACTGGGCCGCTCCGGCCGATCCGCGCGTGCCGTGGCATCAGGCCGTGCGCGTGCCGCTGCCGCCAGCCGTGGCCGAGCGCAAGGAGGCAGCGATTGAGTGCTTCGCCAGTCAGCTGGGCGAGGGCGAGCAGGGGGAGACGCCGGTGCTGACGGAAGGCTTCGTGGCCCATTTCACCCGGGGCTGCGAGGTGCTGGTCCCGGTGACCGGCCGGTGACCACCCTGGGCCCGGATTACTTTGACCAGATGTATGCCGCATCGGCGGATCCGTGGGGGTTCAGCAGCCGCTGGTACGAGCAGCGCAAGTACGCCATCACGCTGGCCATGCTGCCCCGCGAGCGCTACGGCGACGCCTTCGAGCCCGGTTGCTCGATCGGGGTCCTGACGCAGCAGCTGGCCCCGCGCTGCGACCGGCTGCTGGCCTGTGATGTGGCCCCGGCCGCGGTGGCGGCGGCCAGCCGGCGGACGGCCGCCTGGCCGAACGCCGCTGTGGAGCAGCGGGTACTGCCTGGCGACTGGCCCGGCGGGCACTTCGACCTCATCGTCTTCTCCGAGATCCTCTACTACTTCGGGGGCGCCGACCTGCAGCGGGTCCTGGGCGCCGGGATCGGCGCGCTGCGGCCGGGCGGCACCCTCATCGCGGTGCACTGGCGGCACCCGGTCCCGGAGTACCCGCGTAGCGGTGACGAGGTGCACGGGCTGCTGGCCGGCCAGCCCGGGCTGGCCCGGCTGGCCGAGCACCGGGAGCCGGACTTCGTGGCCGAGGTCTACCTGCGCTCCGACGGCGAGCCGGTGTCGGTCGCGCAGGCGGGCGGCCTGGTCTAGCCGGGTGCTGCGGGAGACAGGCGGCGCAGCCGGCCGCCTGGCCGGGCCAGGCCGTAGCGGAGCCGGGGCAGCCGTGCCCAGGGATCGTTATCGCCGGTCATGTCGGCCACCCGGCCAGGCAGCGTCGCGATGGTGAAGCGCCCGGGGCTGAGCTGGTCGTCGTCCAGTTCCGCCCAGTGCAGCGGCGTGGCCACCGGGGCGCCGCGACGGCCGCGCACCGCGTAGGGCGCGGTGGCCGTCTGCGCGTAGGCGTTGCGCATGACGTCGAGGTAGATCCGGCGGCCGCGCTTGTCCTTGCGCTGCTCGGTGGTCAGCAGGTCAGGCTGCCGGGCCGCGAGCACGTCCGCCACCTGCCGGGCGAACTGCCGGGCCGCGTCGAAGTCGGCGGCCGCGTCCAGCGGCACGTGGACGTGCAGGCCCTTGCCGCCGGTGGTCTTGACGAAGGCGGTCAGGCCGAGCTCGCCCTCCAGCAGTTCCCGGAGCAGGCGCGCGGCCTGGCGCACCTGCCCGAAATGCTCGTCATCGGGAGGGTCGAGGTCGAAGATGAGCTGGTCCGGATGGTCGATCGCGGCCAGCCTGCTGAGGAACACGTGCAGCTCGATGCAGGCCTGGTTGGCCAGGTAGGCCAGGGTGGCGGCCTTGTCGCAGATGACGTGCCGCACCGAGCCGCCCTGCTTGGCCACCTCCGCCCGGGTGACCCAGTCCGGGAAGTAGTCCGGCGCGTTCTTCTGCAGGATCGCATGGGCGGTGATGCCATCGGGATAACGGATCATGGTCACCGGCCGGTCCCGAAGCAGCGGCAGCATCCGGCCGGCCATGTCCCGGTAGTAGTCGATCAGGTCGCCCTTGGTGATGCCGTCATCGGGGAAGAGCACCTTGTCGGGATGCGACAGGTCCACCGTGATGCGGCCGACCCGAAGTCGCTGCGCGGCCATGGGCACCTCCTCCTACGCGTTCTCCCGGACCACGCTGGCCGGGTCCTTGTCCCGGCGCAGCCCCTGGAACCGCGGATGCCGCAGCTGCCCCGCACTGGTCCACTCGCTGAAGGCGACCTGGCCGACCAGCCGCGGCTCGACCCAGTGCACCCCCGACCGCGGCAGCGTGCCGCGGTCGAAGGCGGGGCGCGGCCGCTCCAGGCCGACCAGCGCCCTGGCCAGGCTGGCCAGGGTGGCGTCGCTAAAGCCGGTACCGACCTTGCCCGCGTACGCCAGCTGGCCGTCGCGGTCGTAGTAGCCGAGCAGCAGGGCGCCGAAGCCGCTGCGCGCGCCCTTGGGGTCGGTGTAGCCGGCGATCACGAATTCCTGGTTGTTCTGGCACTTGAACTTGAGCCAGTCCCGCGACCGCCCCGCCCGGTAGGGCGAGTCCGCGCGCTTGACCACCAGCCCTTCCCATCCGCTGGCGCAGGCCTGGGCGTAGTAGGCCTCGCCGTCATCGGTGCGGTGCGCCGTCTCCCGGAGCGGGCCGCCGAAGCTCAGCAGCCCGGCCAGGATTTGCTTGCGCTCCAGCAGGGGCAGCGACCGCAGATTGCGGCCATCGGCCCAGAGTACGTCGAACAGGTAGAAAACCACCGGCACGGCCGCCAGCAGGTCCGGTCCGGGGTTGCGCACGCCGAGCCGCTGCTGGAGCCGGCTGAAGCTGGTCTGCTCCCCGTCGAAGGCGACCACCTCGCCGTCGACGATGAAGTCCGCGGCCTCCTGCCCCTGCAGGGCCGCGGTGAGCTCGGGGTAGGTGGCGTTGACCTGCTTGCGGTTGCGGGTCATCAGCCGCAGCTGGCTTCCATCGCGATAGGCCAGGCAGCGCTCGCCGTCGAACTTGCGCTCGTACAGCCAGGCCGGGTCGCTGAACCGGTCCCGGGTGAGCGTAGCCAGCTCAGGCTCCAGCCACTCCGGCTGCCGGGTGGCGGGCGTCGCGGAACGCGGCATCTGCGAACCTCCCTGCGCTGGCCGTTACCCGGCCTCCGGGCGACTACACCTTGGGTGTCTGCGGCGCCGGCTGCGGCGGGGCGGCGGCAGTCAGCCGGGCCAGGTTCTGCCGGGTGGGCCGGGGCAGGATCGGCCGGATCAGGACCGGGCGGTTCAGGACCGGATGCGGCAGCGTGGGGTGCGGCAAAGTCGGGTGCGGGAGCGTGGGATGCGGGAGCGTCGGATGCGCCGCGCGCAGGCTGCTCAGCACCGGCGCCCTGGCCACCAGGATCACCCCGATGATCAGCGCCGCGATCCCGGCCGACTGCAGCGCGAGCATGGCGGGCGAGATGTGGATCACGTCGCCGAAGACCACGACGCCCAGGGCGATTCCGGCTACCGGCTCGGCGGCCGTGATGGCCGGCAGCGAGGCGTTCAGCGGCGCGGCGTTGAAGGAGCTCTCCATCAGCCACAGCCCGAGCACGCTCGCCGCGACCAGGCTGTACACGGGCCAGCTGGTCAGCACCGCGATGAGCGGATGGCCGCCCGCGGTGGCGATGGTCTGGCGGGTCAGCCCGTCAGCAATCCCGAAGATCAGGCCGCTGGCGGTGCCGGTGAGAGCGGCCCGCAGCTGGCCCGATCGCCGCCAGCCCGCGCGCAGGAAGCACAGCGCGATCACCGCGATGATCGCCGCCGCCGGCCAGTAGGACGCGGACCCGAACCGCATGCCCTCGGAGTTCACCGACCGGGAGACCGACAGCACGGCCACGCCGCTGCTGAGCAGCAGGGCCCCCAGCAGCTCCGATCGCTGCAGGCGCTGGCCGGTCAGCGGGACGGCCAGCAGCAGGGCGAAGATCAGGCTGGTCGCCAGCAGCGGCTCGGCCACGCTCAGCTCCAGGTGGCCGATCGCCCAGACCGACAGCGCCTGGCCCGCCGCCATGATCCCGATGCCCGCCAGCCACCGGCGCTTGTGCAGCAGCTCGGTGATCAGCCGCAGGTGCAGGAAGTAGGCCTTCGGCGCCTGCTCGGCGGACTGCTGCTGCAGGACCAGTCCCGTGCCCACCAGCGCCGCCGCCATGAGGGCTATCGCGATGTTCACGAGTCCGCCTCGGCCAGGTCCCGCTGGTGGCGCCCGTTTCCGGCCCCCGCCTCCGACGCTTGCGCGGCGGCCCGCAGGACGGGGGACCGGCTGAGCACGACGGCCCCGGCGGCCACCGCGATGAGCGGCAGCGCGGTGAGGGCTAGCAGCGCACCCTGGTTCACTCGTTCGCCGAAAACGACAACTCCCCAAAGAGTCGAGATGACCGGGTCCACCAGCGTTATTCCTGGCTGGGACGCCGTCAGCGGACCGGCCTCATAGGCGTTCTGCAGCAGCCAGACCGATACTAGGCCGGCGGCAACGCAAGCGTAGAGCTCCCACGAGGAGAAGACGGCCGAAATGCCGCCTTCATTAAACTGATCTGCCATCCCCTTGGTGTAGGCCGCGGTCAGGGCGTAGCTGAAGCCGGCCGCGGCGCCCAGCAGCGCCGCCCGGACGAGCGGCCCGGGATGCGCCTTGGCCGCCAGGTACAAGACCAGCACGGCACCGCCGTTGGCAGCCGAGCCGAGGATCCACATGATCGCCGGCACCGCCGTGCTGGGCCCGGGCCGGGGGTTCAGCAGCGCCAGCAGGCCGATGACGCCGCCGGTCATGGCGGCGATAGCCCTCCACTCGCGGACGCCCAGGCGGATGCCGAGCAGCAGCGACCCGCCGATCAGGGTCAGCGGGAGCTCCAGGACGATGACCAGCTGGACGGAGGCGAGCTGGCCGGCGGCCAGGGCGGCCGAGGCGAGCAGGAAGGACACCGTCATGAGCCCGATGGCCGACAGCCAGGCGGGCCGGTGCACCAGGTCGGCGAACATGCGCAGCCGGAACTGAACCTCGGCTGGCTCGTCCCGCGAGGCCTTGCGGTTCAGCGTGTTGCCCATCGCGTTGGCCAGGGCCCCGAGGAATGCCAGGACGTAGCTGATCACGGCGCCGCCCGCGGGCCCGTGCTGCGATTCATCCCGTCCCCGCTTGCCTCGTCTGAGCTGGCCTGGTCCCCGCCAGCCGACGGTGGCACCAACCGGAGGCCTGCCCCCGCTCATCGACAGTATTCCCGCGAATCCGCTGGACAACGCGGGTTCGCCGGGCCTCATGGCCGTCACCCCGCCGGCCTAGAGGCCCTGAGATCCCTGCGGCACGTCCGGCGCCCTGCTCCAGCCCCGGCGGGCGGGCTCGTAGGCAGGCTCGCCGGGCGAGTCGGAACGGATCAGGAGCCCGCGTCGCGTCAGCTCGTCCAGCGCCCGGCCGAGCCGGTCCTCGTCGGTCTCGGCCGCCGCGGCGATCTCCGACGGGGTGGCGGGCCGCCCGAGGTACTCCAGGGTGGCGATCGCCTCGTAGACGTGCAGGTCGAGGTCGCTGAGGGCCAGCGGGTCCGCGTCGGGCCGCTCCGGGTCTGCGGTCATGATGGCACCTCCAGCGGCGGACGCCGTCGGGCCGCCAGCCAGTCGTTACCCGTGATCAGGGCAATTACACGGGTGGCAGCTTCACGACGGTGATGAAGAAGCTGTCGATCTGGCGGATGACCTCGATGAAGCGCTCGAAGTCCACCGGCTTGGTGACGTAGGCATTGGCGTGCAGCGAGTAGCTGCGCACGATGTCCTCCTCGGCCTGCGAGGTGGTCAGGATCACCACGGGGATGAGCCGCAGTTCCGGGTCGGCCTTGAGCTCGGCCAGCACCTCCAGGCCGTCGCGCCGGGGCAGGTTGAGATCGAGCAGGATGAGGCCCGGCCGCGGCATGCCCGCGAAGTCGCCGGCCTGGCGGACGAACTGCAGCGCCTGATCTCCGTCGCTGACGACGTGCAGGGTGTTGCGGATCTTGTAATGCTCGAACGCCTCGCGGGTCATCAGCACGTCGCCCTCGTCGTCCTCGACGAGCAGCACGTCCACGATCTGGCAGTCAGCGTCCATCGTCATCGCCGTCATCTTCCTCGGGGTTCTGGCTGGGGTCGGACTGGGCTAGCAGGTCATCGGCCCGGTCGCGGGCCAGCGGTGCCACCGTGGCTGCCGGGGATACAGCGGGGCCGTCGCTGTCGCCGGCCAGCGCCGGCAGCGTGAACAGGAACCGGGAGCCAGTCGTGGCGCTGGTGTCGAGCCAGATCCGGCCGCCGTGGTACTCGATGATCTTGCGGGACATGGCCAGGCCGATGCCGGTGCCGGGATAGGCCGCCTTGTCGTGCAGCCGCTGGAAGATCACGAAGATGCGCTCGGCATAGTCGCTCTCGATCCCGATGCCGTTGTCCGCGAACGAGAACAGCCAGAACTCGCCGTCCCGCCGGGCCGTGACCGTGACGTGCGGCGGCAGCTCGCCGTGGAACTTGATCGCGTTGCTGATCAGGTTCTGGAACACGGCGGTGAGCAGGGTCGGCTCGGCGAGCACCGTCGGCAGGTCACCGGCATCGACCTGGGCGTGGCTCGTGCGGATCACGGTAGCCAGGTTGGCCTGCGCCTGCGCCAGCAGCTCGGCGGCGGGGAGCGGGACCCGCTCCTGCTGGATCCGGCCGACGCGGCTGAAGGCCAGCAGGTCGTTGATGAGCAGCTGCATCCGCTTGGCGCCGTCCACGGCGTACTCGATGTACTGGTCGGCCTTCTCGTCCAGCTGGCCGCCGTAGCGGCGCTGCAGCAGCTGGCAGAAGCTGGCCACCTTGCGCAGCGGCTCCTGGAGGTCGTGGGAGGCCACGTAGGCGAACTGCTCCAGCTCCGAGTTCGACCGCTGCAGGTCCTGCGTCCTCGTCTCCAGCTGCGCGTTGGCCGTGCGCAGCGCGGACAGCTCACTCACGATGCGCTGGCGCATGCTGGCCACGTCCGCGGCCAGCTGGCGCACCTCGCGGGGCCCGCTCTGGGTCAGCTCGTGGGCGAAATCGCCGTCGGCGATCTGGCGCGCGTCGGCGGCCAGCCGGGACAGCGGGAGGACGGCGGCGCTCCGCACCCCCAGCGTGAGCAAGATCACGACGAGCAGCAGCCCGGCCGCGATACCGATGCACGCGGCATCCAGCACCGCGGCGGCGTCGTTCAGCCCGGCCAGAGCCTGCCGTCGCTGCCCGGCGATGTAGGCCTGCAGGCGGCTCAGGGTCACCCGCAGGCTGTCGAAGTCCGCCTTGCCCAGCCGGGGGGTAGGGACCGGTAGCGGCTTTCCGCTGGCCTGCACCGCGCCAATCACCGGGCTGGCGTAGCCGGACCGCCAGTCGCTGACCTTGCTCAGCACCATCGCGACGTCGGCCCGGGCCACCGGGTACCCGGTGAGCTCGGCTCGCAGCCGTCGCACTGCGTGCCGCTCGTCGGCCAGCCCGAGGATGTAGGGCTGCAGGAACTGCTGCTGCGCGCTGAGGGCGTACCCGCGGACCCCGGTCTCCTGGTTGAGCAGCGCCGCGTAGAGCTGCGAGGCCTGGTAGGCGGCGGGATCCAGCTGGTACACGACCCGGCTGCGGGCGCGGGCCAGATCGGTCAGCGCCACCGCGCCGCTCACGATGGCCAGCACCGAGAACACCGTCATGACGGCGATGCCCGTCCCGACCAGCCGGGACACCGGCCAGCCGGTGCCCGGCCGGGGCGCCCGCCGGGCGGTCGGCGTCATCGCCGTCCCGCGGCCGAGTAACCCACGGCCAGGATGGCCAGGTCGTCGTCCAGGTCCCCGCCGTTGAGCTCGCGAACGTGCCGGACCAGCTCGTCCAGGAGCCACTCGTCCCGCGGCCGGCGCTTCTGGTCCCACGCCGACGGCAGTGCGCCCAGCAGGCTCTGCACGCTCTCGATCAGCCCGTCGCCGCCCAGCCGGTCGGGGCCGGTCCCGGTCCGGCCCTCGATGAGCCCGTCGGTGTAGATCAGCACGGACCAGTCCGTCCCGAGCCGCACCTCGCTGCTGCGCCACTGCGCCGTGGGGCCGATGCCCAGCGGCAGGCACGTCGGCGCCCCGAGCTCCGCCGTCCCGCCGGGGGTGAGCAGCAGGGGCGGCGGGTGCCCGGCCAGGTAGAGGCGCCCGTGCTCCCGGTCCGGCGCGACCGACAGCACGCACACGGTGGTGAACATCCGGTCGCTCTGCCGCTCGTACTCCAGGACCCGCTCCACGGCGGCCAGCGTCTCGTCCATGGGACGGCCCGCCAGGATCATCGTCCGCCAGGCCACCCGCAGGCAGACGCCGAGCGCCGCCTCGTCGGGGCCGCGCCCGCAGACATCGCCGACCAGCGCGTGCACCCAGCCGTCCGCCGCCTCGACCAGGTCGTAGAAGTCGCCGCCCAGCAGGCTCTGGCCGCCCCCGGGCCGGTAGCGGCTGGCCACGGTCATCCGGGTGTCAGACAGCAGCGGCGAGGGCAGCAGCCCGCGCTCCAGCCGCGAGTTCTCCCGGGCCAGGATCCGGGCCTCGCGCAGCTGGCGCTGGGTCTCCTCCAGGTTCCGGCGCTCGACCGCGTATCGGATGACCCGGTACAGCAGCAGTCCGTCGACCTGGCCCTTCAGCAGATAATCCTGGGCCCCGGCGCCAACCGCGGCGACCGCCACATGCTCGTCGGCCAGGCCCGTCAGGACCACCACCGCGACGGACGGCAGCTGCTCGTGCAGCCAGCGCACGCCGTCCAGCCCGTTGGCGTCCGGCAGGCCCAGGTCCAGCAGGACGCAGCCGATCCCGGCTGGCGGCGGGATCGCCTCGGCCAGCGACCGGACCCGGACCGTCGTCACCGGCGCCCCGGCCTCGAGCAGGAGCTCCTCGACCAGCAGTGCGTCGCCGTCGTCGTCCTCGATGAGCAGCACCCGGATGTGCTCGGAGGCGGCAACAGCGGGCGCCTGCGTCGGCGTGGCGTCCTGGGTTACCATCGGCCCTATTTCGCTCTGTCGTCAGTGGTGAGTTCCGCTCCAGGCTGGCCGCCCGCGCCGTCTGGCGCGGCGGTCAGTAATGGTCGGGTCAGCATAGTTTGACCGGGTACTTCAGCGTCGCCAATCGCGATCTACGCCGTCGTCAGGTCAGCTCTCACACGGTCCAGCAGTCCCTGCTCAGGTTACGGCAGATACGGTGCGTAGCCAGCCGCCTCCGGCAGCCCGGCGACCGGGTCTCGGTGCCGTTCAACGTCGCCTGCGGCACCTGCCGCAACTGCACCCACGGCTGGACCTCGTTCTGCCTGCGCATCAACCCCGCCGAGGGGGTCGGCGGAGCCGGGTACCACGGCGCCGACCTCGCGGGCGTCAGCCCGGGCGACACCGTGGCTGTCTTCGGGGCCGGCCCGGTCGGCCTGCTGGCGGCGCACAGCTCCTACCTGCGCGGCGCGGACCAGGTGTTCGTCGTAGAACTGGAGCCCGACCGGCTGGCGCTGGCCGAGCGGTTCGGCGCCACGCCGGTCAACCTCGCCGACGGCGACCCGGCCGACCAGATCCTCGAGGTCACCGGCGGCCGCGGCGCCGACTGCGGCATCGAGCCGCCACCGAGCCAGCCAGGCAGGGGCGGATCGGCTTCGAGTTCGGCACGCTGTTCCAGAAGGGCCAGCACCTCGGCACCGGCCAGGCCCCGGTGCCTACGCCAGGTTCGACCAGCGCGCCGATGGCTACGCCAAGGTGCTGCTGCACCCCTGACGGCGTTATCTCCCGGTCCTACTGATGCCGGTCCTACTGATGCCTGCTGGACTCGTCCCCGGCGTTCGCGATGATCGCCGCCACCGGGGGGACGATGCCGACGGCGACCGAGATGACCACGGCCGCCGTGACCGAGAAGATCCGCACCACGGTCCAGGCCAGGATGACGGCCGCCACGCAGCCGCCCATCAGGATGAAATACACGCGGTTCCGGGTCATCTCTGGCCCCCAGGCAGGTCTGCGCCCGGTCCCCGGTGCCCGCTCGGGTGATCCGGGGCCGGGCGCGGGTAGGGCCGCCTAGGGCGGGCGGCCGTCGCACGCCACTTCGAAACTACAGCCAACTCCAGCCACAGGGGGTAACGGACATGGGTGAGCACCAGCCCGCCGACCGCGACGACGCCGAGCAGGCGACCGAGGCCAGCCCGGAGGCGCCGCCGTCGCGCAGCGCCAATCAGGTGCAGGACGAGCCGCTGCCGGCCAGCCATGACGAGCCGCGCCGGCAGGCGGCCGTGGTGACCAACGAGGAGGGCTCGGCCGCCGGGGCCGCCCAGCAGGGTCGCGGCAGCCGGTCCTCCCCGGACCAGCCGGCCGGCGACGCGAGCAGCGGGCGGTAGCCGCAGGGCCCGGTGGTTCAAGGGCCCGGTGGTTCAAGGGCCCGGTGCTTCAAGGGCCCGGTGCTTCAAGGGCCCGGTGTTTCAGAGCACCGGTGTTTCAAGTGTGACGGGGCGGAAAACTGGAGCCGGTGACCGGTCCCTGGCCGCCTCGCGTGCTGCGCGAGTACTCCTTTATCGGCGACGGCGAGCGGGGCGCGGTGATCGCGCCCGACGGCGCGATGACCTGGCTGTGCGCGCCCAGCTGGGACAGCCCGGCCGTCTTCTCGGGGCTGCTGGGCGGCCGGGGCGGCTACGCCGTCACGCCCGCCGATCGCTGGCATGTCTGGGGCGGCTATTACGAGCCGGGCAGCCTGATCTGGCGGAACCGCTGGGTGGGGGCCAGCGTGACCGAGTGCCGGGAGGCGCTGGCCATGCCGGCCGACCGGCACCGCGCGGTGATCCTGCGGCGCGTCGACGCCCTCGACGGCCAGGCGCGGGTCCGGGTCACCCTGGACCTGCGGGCCGGCTTCGACGGCCGGCCGATGCGCGAGCTGACGCGGTCGGGCGGGGTCTGGACCGGCAGCAGCGGCGCGCTCCGGTTCCGGCTGTCGGGTGCGTCCCGGGCTCGGGTAGACCCCGACGGCCGGCTGGCCATGACGCTGACCGTCGCCGCCGGCCAGCATCACGACCTGGTGCTGGAGATCTCCGACCGGCCGCTGGACCGTGACCTGCCCGACCCCGACTTCTGCTGGTCCGCCACGCAGGACGCCTGGTCGGCCGTCGTGCCCGACTGCAGCGACCTGGTGGCGCGCCGCGACGCGAGCCAGGCCTACGCGGTGCTGACCGGCCTCACCTCCGGCAGCGGCGCGATGGTGGCCGCCGCCACCACCTCGCTGCCAGAGCGGCTGGAGAGCGTCCGTAACTACGACTACCGCTACGCCTGGATCCGGGACCAGTGCTACGCGGGCCTGGCCGTCGCGGCGCACGGGCCGCATCCGCTGCTGGACGGGGCCGTGCGGTTTATCACCGAGCGGGTGCTGGCCGACGGCCCGGACCTGATGCCCGCCTACACCGTGTCCGGCGGCCGGATCGGCAGCGAGCGCAGGCTCCGGCTGCGCGGCTACCCGGGTGGCATGGCCCGGGCCGGGAACCGGGTCAACGCCCAGTTCCAGCTCGACGCCCTCGGCGAGGTCCTCCAGCTGCTCGGCCGCGCGGCCCAGCTGGACCGGGTGGATACCGACAGCTGGCAGGCCGCGCAGACGGCCGCGGCCGCGATCGAGAAGCGCTGGACCGGGCCGGACGCGGGCGTCTGGGAGCTTGATGACCAGCACTGGACGCAGTCCCGGCTGGAGTGCGTCGCCGGGCTGCGCGCCATCGCGGCGGCGGCGGAAGGCGCTCCGGGCAGCCACGGCAGCCGTCAGGCGGCCGGCTGGAGCGGGCTGGCGGACCAGATCATGGCCAGCCTGACGGACGCGGTCCACCCGTCCGGGCGGTGGCAGCGCGCCGTCGGCGACGAGCGCGTGGACGCGGCCCTGCTGCTGCCGGTCATCCGGGGCGCGGTGGCCCTGGACGACCCGCGCACGCAGGCCACCGTGCAGGCCGTGGTGGCGGAGCTCAGCGACGACGGCTTCGTCTACCGGTTCCGGCAGGACGCCCGGCCGCTGCACCAGGCCGAGGGGGCCTTCCTGCTGTGCGGGTTCTGGATGGCGCTGGCCGCGCACGCCTCCGGGCACGAGGTCGAGGCGGCCCGCTGGTTCGAGCGCAGCCGGTCGGCCTGCGGGCCGGCCGGCATCTACACCGAGGAATACGACGTGCACCAGCGCCAGATGCGCGGGAACCTGCCGCAGGCGTTCGTGCACGCGGCCGTGCTGGAGACCGCCGTCCGGCTGTCAGAGCCCGGCGGCCAGGCCGGCTGATCCGGCCAGGCCGCCGATCCGGCCGGGGCTAGCGGGCCTGGCGGAGCATGCGCAGCCGCAGGGCCGTGCCAGACGGGCCAGTCCGCAGCTGCACCAGGTCGCAGACCTGGTGCACCAGCCAGAGCCCGTGGCCCCCCAGCCCGGCGGCGCGGCGGCGGCCGACGAGCGGATCGGTGATGTGGCCCTGGTCCCGGAGCTGGCAGAAGATCTCATCGGGGGTATGCCACACGTGCAGGGTGCCCTGGCCGCCGGCGTGCCGCAGCGTGTTGGCGGCGACCTCGCTGACCGCCAGCACCAGGTCGCTGGCCCGCCCGGCTGCCAGCCCGGCCAGCGCCGCGTGCCGGGCGACCAGCGCCCGGACCGGGCGCAGGTCGTCGGCGTAGGCCAGGAAGCTGGCGCCGGCCGGCGGGGGCGGGAGGGCGCGCTCACATTCGGGCGGGATCACCTCAGGGGAGGCGTAGGCCGGGCTGAGCATGGCCTGCCCGTCGGCGACAATCACCGGGTGCGTCTGCTGCGCGGTCTTCAGGACCGCGGGGTCGAGGGCGTCGGCGTCATACAGGCAGAGCGTGGTCACCGGCGCCCCGGCGAACGCCCGGTTGAGCAGCGCCTCGTGCCGGGTGGCCTCGACGACCTCGGCCTCCGACCGGGCCGCCCAGAACGGCTCGCTGACGAAGCGGACCGGCCGCTGCGGGTTCCGGCTGGCATAGTCGGTCATGGCCGCGATGATCCGGCCCGGATTGCGGCCCAGCTCCGTGATATCGGTGATGGCTACGCGCGGCTCCGGGTCGGGCAGCGCCTCCCGCAGCACGCGCGCTACCGGCTCGCCGACCCCGACCGACACGGCCTCACCAGCCGTGAGGCCGCCACGGACGAAGGAGAGCACGGGCGCGAGGCACTCGGCGCTGCCCCGGTAGGCGAGCGCCTGATGGCTCAGGCCGGCGGCGGCGTCAGCCACGCTGCTTCCCGGCCGGTTCTTCGCGCAAGGTCCTGCTCCTGGCATCGCGGGTGTCCCAGCAGACCTTTATTCCCTGACTTCTTCGCCTCATGCGGGGTCAGGCCAGAACCGCCGGCGAATACGATGAGATCATCTGACGTCCGAGGTCTGGACTCCGTGTCTCGACTACGCACTCCTGGGACCTTTGGTGGATGCACTCGAACTCTCGTCGCAGCGCATGGGTGGCGCTGTCGTCGTCACTGCCCGCGGGGACCTGGACATCGTCACCAGCCCCGAGCTCGACGCCAGCCTGACCGAGGCGCGGCGCGGCGTCACGACCGTCATTCTCGACCTGGCAGCGGTCGATTTCATGGACACCAGCTCGCTGGCAGTCGTCGTCGGGCACTGGAAGAAGCTCACCGGGCGGGGCGGCACGCTGGCCCTGGCCGGGGCCCGGTACCGCTACGTGAAGACCCTGTGGATTACCGGGCTGGCCGACCGGCTGCCGATGTTTGACTCCGTGCAGGAGGCCCTGGCGGCCAGCTCCCCAGATGGCGAGGCCAACGCCGCCAGCAGCTAGCCGCCGGGCGGGTGCTCGCGCCGGGCCGGTGTTTGGGGCACCGGTCCGGAGGTACTCGGAAGCTTCATGAATGCCGAAGGCGCCACTCCCGTGGCGGCCGCAGAAGAAGCCTCGCCCGCCCGGTCCGCTGGTAGTTCGCCGGACTCCGGGGACATCACGGCCAGCATCACCGAGCTGCAGAACGTGCTCCTGGGCACCGAGAGCATCGAGGAGTTCGTCCATGAGCTGGCTGTCCAGGCGGCCAGCCTGGTGGCAGGCAGCCTGTCGTGCGGCGTGACCATCCGGCGCGCCAGCGAAGCTGCCACCGTGGCCTGCAGCGACGACCTGGCGGCCCAGGTCAATGAGCTTCACTACCGCCTCGGGGAAGGGCCGTGCCTGACCGCCCTGGAAGACGGGTGCCTGGTCCGGAGCGCTGACCTGGCCACCGAGGCCAGGTGGCCCCGGTTCGCCGCGGAGGCCAGGCAGGCCGGGATCTCGTCCTGCCTGTCGCTGCCGCTGGTGGCCCGCGACGATACGGTCGGCGCGCTCAACCTCTACTCGCGGCAGCGCCAGGCCTTCGGCCCGGCGCAGGCCCGGCGGGCGCAGCGATTCGCCGACAACGCGGCCAGCGCGCTGGCCCTGGGCCTGCAGCTGGCCTCCTATGCGGCGCTGACCGATCAGCTGCGGGCCTCGCTGGCCTCGCGCGCGGCCATCGACCAGGCCCTCGGCATCATCATGGTGCGCCAGCGCTGCACGCAGGACACCGCATTCGCGGCGCTGCGCGCTGCCTCGCAGAACCGCAACGTCAAGCTGCATGACGTGGCCGTCGAGGTCGTGGCCACCGTGACCGGCCAGGTCCCGCAGCCGCCGCCGTTCGGGCGGGGCTAGCGCGCCGTCTGAGCTAGCTGGCGCCCCGGCCCCGGACGGCTAGCTCAGACGGCCGGGTCCCATCCACGGCCGGGCGCAGCGGCGCCATGGCCGCCAGCGCCCTGGCCGTGGTGGCTGTGGCGGGGGGGCCGCCCCGCCACGGCCGCGTCCACGCTGTCGAAAATGGAGACCAGGCGATCGACGCCCGTGATGGCGAAGACTCGCCGGACGACGGGCGTCGCGATGGCCACGCGCACCTGGGCCCGGTTGGCGTTCGCGCGCTGGCAGGCCCGGGCCACGGCACTGGGCCCGGCGCACCCGCAGAATGTCGTCCCGGTCATGTCCACGACCAGCGTCGTGATCCCCCGGTTCAGGACCGCGAGCAGGGTGTCCCGGATCTGGTCAGCGTTGCAGATGTCGACCTCGCCGGGCAGCCTGACTACGGCCAGTGGGGCGGCCCACTGAATCGGGAGGTTGTCCAGAGACGTCACGACGCTCCGTCGGCAAGCAGGGCTATGCAGCCGAGCCGCGTCTCTGGACTCGATATGCGGCGAAATGCCACGGCGCCGCAGGCAGGTATTATGGCCCTCAGTCTCGCCGTGCCGCAACTTCCTCGCTGGCCCCATGACCCGGGTTGTGCATGCTTTCACGGCAGGCGGGCAGGAGCGGCTTACCCAGTCGGCCATGAAGGGCGGACAAGGGCTACACCAGGTAGCGGAACCGGTGACAGCGATGGACTCGGGGCATGCCGAGGGCGGCGGATCGTGCCGCCATGAGGCGGCCTACTACAACGGCGCGAAGGACTACCTGCCTGCCGTGATGCCGTTCATCGAGGAGGGGCTGTCGGCCGCCGAGCCCGTCCTGGCCCTGGTGCCCATGCCCGCCGCCGAGCTGCTCCGGGAACGGCTGAACGGGCAGGGACGCGGCCTGACGTTCTCCGACATGGGCAGGCTGGGCCGCAATCCCGGCCGGATCATCTCCGCGATGTGGGACTTCATCGCCCAGCATCCGGGCCGCAGCGTGCGGGTGCTGGGCGAGGCGATCTGGCCCGCCCGGTCGGCGGCTGAAGTCAGCGAGACGGTCCGGCATGAGGTGCTCATCAACCAGGCTTTCGCCGGAACCCCCGTTACGCTGCTGTGCCCGTATGACATTGGCCAGCTCGCCCCCAGGATCACGGCGCAGGCCGGCCGCACGCACCCGGTCATCCGCACCGCGCTGGGCCTCGAGCCGAGCCCCGACTATGTGGCGGGCCGCGTTCCGCGCGCCGCCGCGCGGCCGCTGCCGCCGCCGCCTGCGGACGCCGAGCAGCTCACGTACGCGCGCGATCTTCGCTCGGTCCGCATGCTGGTGGCCCGCCACGCTGAGCGGGCCGGCCTGGATGCCGACCGGACGGCCGACCTCGTGCTGGCCGCGGGCGAGGTCTGCGCGAACACGCTCCGGCACACCACGGGCCTCGGCACGGTCTGGGTCTGGCATCGCCGGGCCGAGGTCATCTGCCAGGTCAACGATCAGGGCTGGATTACCGACCCGCTGGCTGGCCGCAGGCGGCCGCCGGAGGCCAGCGGTCTCGGCCTGTGGGTGGTGCACCAGGTATGCGACCTGGTGCAGATGCGCACCGGGCGGCGCGGGACGACCATCCGCATGCACATGGGCCTGGTGTAGGGCGGCGACCCCTGGACTAGGGCGGCGGGCCGTCCTGCGCCGCGGCCGCCGGGGCGCGCCCGGCCAGCGCGTCGTCCAGGCTCGCGGACAGCTGGAACATCGTGTCGACGCCGGTCACCATGAAGATGCGCAGCAGCGTCGGCTCCCTGATGACCAGGCGCAGCTGCCGCCCTTCGGCACTGAGCTGCTTGTGGGCGCGCACCAGGACGTTCAGGCCGGTGGAGTCGCAGAAGGCGGTCTGGCTCATGTCGACGATCACTGCCTCGCCGCCCGACGCGCTGGCCGCCAGGATGCCGGCCCGCAGCTCACCGGCGCTGGCGATGTCGATCTCCAGGGGCGGCGTCACGACGGGCAGCCCGCCGGCCCAAGTAACCGAACTGCGTTCTTCAGACACGCCGCCACCTCGATGAGCTCACGACTGACGCTGCCAGGCCGACCGCCTACTTTGCCGTAAAGGTCATCGTAGGCCCGCCCGGCCGGCCGGGCGATGGTTGATTCCCCGGACGGGGGTAGATCACTGGCCGGCGCAGAAGGGAGCAACCATCCATGACGCAGACCGTCGTGATCACCGGGGCCAGCGCGGGTATCGCCCGGGCGACGGCAGCCCTGTACGGCCGCCGGCAGGCCAATGTGGCGCTGCTGGCTCGCGGCCAGGCCGGCCTGGAGGCGGCGGCCGCTGACGTCCGCGACGGCGGCGGCCAGGCCCTGGCGATCCAGGCCGACGTCGCCGACCCGGACCAGGTCAACGACGCCGCCGGCCAGGCGGAGGATGCCTTCGGCCCCATCGATGTCTGGATCAACGTGGCCTTCACGTCGGTGTTCGCGCCCTTCACGCAGATCACCCCGGCCGAGTTCAAGCGGGTCACGGAGGTGTCCTACCTCGGTTACGTGTACGGCACGATGGCCGCGCTGAACCGGATGGCTCCCCGCGACCAGGGCACGATCGTCCAGGTGGGGTCCGCGCTGGGTGCGCGCAGCATTCCGCTGCAGTCGGCCTACTGCGGGGCCAAGCATGCCATCAACGGGTTTACCGAGTCGGTCCGCTGCGAGCTGCTGCACGAGCACAGCAACGTGCACATCACCGTGGTGCAGATGCCGGCCGTCAATACCCCGCAGTTCTCCTGGGTGCGATCCCGGCTGCCACGGCAGCCGCAGCCCGTGCCGCCGATCTACGAGCCCGAGCTCGCGGCCCGGGGGATCGCCTTCGCCGCCGATCATCCCGAGCGCAAGCAGTACTGGGTGGGGGAGACGACCGCGGCCACGATAACCGCGCAGAAATTCGCCGCGCCGCTGCTGGACCGGTACCTGGCCCGGACCGGCTACAACAGCCAGCAGACGAGCGAGCCGGCCAGTCCGGGGCGGCCGGACAATCTCTGGAAGCCGGTCGACGATTCGGCCGGCAGCGACCACGGCGCGCACGGGGCCTTCGACAGCCGGTCCCACGATCGCAGCCCGCAGCTCTGGGCGTCCCAGCATGCCCGGCAGCTGTGGGCGGGCGCCGCGGTGCTGGGCCTGGGCGGTGTCCTGGCGGGCTGGCGCCGGTCGCGGTGACCCAGGTCAGCGTCGTCGTCCGGGGGACCTACGGGGCCGTCCTGTGCGTCGCGCCCGGCACCCTGATCCGGCTGGCCGGCGGCCGCCCGAATGCCCGGACCTGCGGCATCGGCCGGGTCCTGGGAGCCCGGCACCTGGCCCAGGCCGCCTTGTCCGCGGCCCGGCCCACCCCGGCCGTGCTGGTGCTCGGCGCCGAGGTCGACCTGCTGCATTCCGCCTCCATGCTGGCGCTGGGGATCCTGGACGCCCCGCGACGCCGGATCGGGCTCACCGATGCCGTCGTGGCGGCGGCCTTCGCGGCGGACGAGCTGCTGGCCGCCCGGCGGGCCGCCGCCGAGGCCCGGACTGGCCGCGCCGCCGCGTCCGGCAGCCTGGTCCCCGCGGCGCCGGGCGGCGCCGGGGCCTGGCCGGCTGACCTCCTGCGGCGGCGCGACGCGCTGGCCGGCTGGCTGGCGGCCAGGACCGTCCCGCGGGCCTTCCGGCCGGGGCTGAGCGGTACCGCCGGTCCGTGATCTGGCCTCTCGCCCGATCTTGCGGGGATAAGGTCGCAGAGGGCTAATTTCCGCTGCTCCGCCCTGGCCGCGGCCGCACGCTACGAAGCCCCGTGTAGTGTCGATGAGCAGGTGGCCAGCCGGGCCGGCCGGCCCCAGAAGCCGGCGGGATACTGCCCGGGCCTGGAGCCCGGGATCGGCGCTCCGGATGGCGCCCGCGGGGTATTCGCACCCCGGCTGTGGTGGCAGCATTGAGGCGGGACTTACGGGCGCGCCCGGCGCCGAGGTAGTCGCGGCCGGGGAGCGCCGGAGCGCCGCGGGGAGAGGAGACGGCAGTGCTGAGCCGAGATCTTGCCGCTCAGACCGCCGACCTGCTCAAGATCGCCAATACGTCCGAGCCGCGGGCCCTGGACCGGCTGGTAACTCTCGCCGCGCTCCAGGTGTCGGCCTGCTCGGGGGCCGACGCCGCCCTGTGGCGCGACGACGAGATGGTGGTCGCCGCCGCGAGCCATCCCGACCTGGCCGAGCTGACCGATGTGCAGTGCACGGCCGGACGCGGGCCTGCCCTGCTGGCCATGACCGGGGACGGCCCGGTCAGCTGCCGGGACACCCTGGCCGAGGACCGCTGGCCGGAGTACGCCGCCGCGGCGCTGCGCTGCGGGGTCCGCTGCTCGGTCACCCTGGCGCACCGGGCCGGGACCATGGCCGTGACCCTGACGCTCTCGGGGGCGCGGCCGCGGGCCATCGATCCCGACCAGCTCCCGCTGGCCCAGCTTCTGGTCGCCCTGGGCGGCGCCATGCTGGGCAATGCCTCCGAGTACGGCGATTCCCGGCGGATGGCTCTGCAGCTGGTGGACGCTGCGCAGTCGCGGGAGCTCGTCGATCAGGCCAAAGGCATGCTCATGCACGCCCTGGGCTGCAGCGCGGCCGAGGCGCTGGAGCGTATGCGGCATATCTCGCAGCAACGGAACATTAAGGTAACTGAGGTCGCCGCGCGCATCATCGACTCGGGCGGCGATGGCATCTGACGGGAGACCGATGGCGCCTAGGCCCACTTCCCGCGACCGGGGCGTGAACCGTCCCGCTCGCCGTGAGCCGAGCCCGAGCACCGCCGCCGCCGGCCAGCC
>Ga0208357_1000408_pt1 | contig 35203 bp, 26 predicted proteins | sample NGESurdeep092012_6_FD_184487 | JGI IMG/M metagenome (GOLD analysis project Ga0208357, IMG submission 184487) | Arctic peat soil microbial communities from Barrow, Alaska - NGEE Surface sample F52-2 deep-092012 (SPAdes) | ecosystem: Environmental > Terrestrial > Soil > Wetlands > Peat ...
TTTATTGGAAAATTGTTTTACATCTACTCCAAAAAGCGGTTCGAAATGTTTTTCTAATTTACCAACTTCTTTTGCACTTCCTTCCATAGTGAGCAAAGGATTTTTGGTAAACGAAAGACTGGTGGCAATGGGTCCGCCATCAGGAGTAGTTTGCGAATAAGTATGCCAGCCGTTTTGAATATTGGCAGTCAGGTGTATCTCATAAGTCTTATCGTTGATTTTTTTTGAGGTAGCAGTCCAGGAAACGGGATCCAGGATCTGTGCATAAAGAAAACCAGAACAGCATAATAATAATCCGGCAACAAATAACTTCTTCATAATATCTTTTTTTTGATTGAATTAATTTTTATAAACACTATTCGCAAAATTAATCAAAACCTTACAGCTTTGAAAGCGATTTCCCGACAGTTATGAAGGATAATTTTAATTTTAAGGAATTTTTGAGTTTTATTTAAGGGCCCAGGAATGATTACTTGTTTTTATCTACCACTTAAGAGCTTAATTCTTTAAAAAAGTTTGTTTGCTGTTAGTACTTTTTATCCACGAATATCTTTATCATTTGTTTGGGTAATTCATAGGTCAATTTTCAGGACCTTTACCTGTCAGAAATTATTAAAATGAAAAATAAAAAATTATCTCAAATTCCATTTTCAATTTTAGAGCTTGCCGTAGTAAATGAAGGAGACACACCAGCAGATTCATTTGCAAATAGCCTTGAGTTGGCGCGGCACACAGAGCAATCAGGTTATAACCGCTTCTGGCTTTCGGAGCACCATAACATGATAAGTGTGGCAAGTTCTGCTACCTCTGTTTTGATAGGTTATATTGCCGGAGGTACATCTCATATGCGTGTTGGCTCGGGCGGCATTATGTTGCCTAATCATTCGCCCCTGGCAGTAGCCGAGCAATTCGGAACACTGGAATCTTTATATCCCGGAAGAATAGATTTGGGCCTGGGTCGTGCGCCGGGAACGGATCAACTTACGGCAATGGCGTTAAGAGGTGATTTTTTTAATAATGCCAATGAATTCCCTCAAAATGTTTTGAAATTACAAGCCTATTTTTCTGAAGAAAATAAGACTGCCAAAGTAAGGGCTATTCCGGGCGAAGGATTGGATATTCCGATTTGGATACTTGGTTCCAGCACCGACAGCGCTCATCTCGCTGCACTTCTTGGATTACCTTATGCGTTTGCCAGCCATTTTGCTCCCGCACAATTTGAAGCGGCTATAAAAATATACCGGCAAAATTTCAGACCTTCCAAATTCGTGCAAAAGCCTTACGTGATGGCCTGCGTTAATATGATCGCTGCCGATACAGATGCGGAAGCCAATAAATTAGCCACTTCATTATACCAAATGTTTATTGGAATTGTAACAGGCATCCGTAAACGATTACAACCACCTGTTGATAATATGGATACGGTATGGAACGATTATGAAAAAGAAATGATTGATCAAATGCTTTCTATTTCATTTATCGGCAGCCCTGAAAGAATAGAAACGGAAATGAAGGAATTTTTAGAGGAAACTAAGATTAATGAAATCATGGTCATCTCCAATATTTACGATCAAAAAGCAAAAATCCATTCCTATGAATTGTTTGCCGAAGTAATGAAAGAAGGAGTGAAAATTGAAGTTTAAATATTTGTACCCCGGATTGAAATCATCAATAAAAGTTTGTTTGCTGAAATACTAAACCGGTTCGCATTTCCAAATCGCATCTACAAAATATTTTTGGGTATCAAAAAAATGAGCACCTGGTGAAAACCCGCATTGGCTAGCCTTTTCATCTACCTGACTGATAGTATATTTATGAGAAAATTCCATAAAAATCGTTTCGAATTCTTCAAAATGAATTTTAAATTCTTTGTTTATACATACATTTTGTTTTTTCATTGAAACCAAATAGCTTTTGCAAGCGCCACTATCCGGGTCATACATTGCATAATGCTCAAAATTATTCAAATTGAAATCGGCATGCAATTCATTATTGATCCTGGATAATAAATTCAGATTAAACTGCCTGGTAAAACCTTCATAATCATTATACGCAGCTAATATTTTTTTAGGATCTTTTTTAAGATCAAAACCTATTAAGACCATATCTCCGTCTGAAAGCAGGCTGCGCAATTTTTTACAGAATTCAGGCATTTCAGGAAATTTGAAATTTCCAATATTAGCGCCAAGGAATAAAACCAGTTTTTTATTTTTTGAAATTTCATTTGCCTGGGAAAGCATATGGAGATATTCTCCATTAAGCCCGTGAATATTGCTTTCGGGGATTTGTTCAGGTAAAGTACTATTTAGAAGATTAATAATATTTTCAGAAATGTCTATGGGAAAATAAGCGCTCAATGCTTTCCTTTTTAACAATTCTTTTATAAGAAAAATTGATTTGGTAGCATCTCCGGGACCAAACTCCACCACATCAATATTTTGGGTTTTCTCTAAAACAGCATTGGCCATTTCAACGGTCTGGGTAGAAAGTATTTCCATCTCGCTATTAGTGAGATAATATTCTTCACTTCCCATTATCTTTTGAAATAACTCATCGCCTTTCTTATCGTAAAAATATTTGGAATTTAAATATTTGGGAGAAGATTGCAACCCGTTCACTACATCTTTTAAAAAATTATCCATTCTTTATTTTATTGAGCTAACCTGATGCCTGTATATTGCCAGCGCAGATTGGGTTGAAAAAAATTACGATAAGTGATCCTGCTATGATCCGGAGAAGTAACCTCAGATGCGCCACGCAACACCATTTGATTTACCATAAACTTTCCGTTGTATTCCCCGATTGCTCCGGGCGCTTTTGAAAAGCCGGGGTAGGGGAGATAGGCGCTATCTGTCCATTCCCATCGCCTTCCCCAATCAAATTTTTTTGCAGCGGCTTCCCATTCAAATTCAGTGGGGAGACGCATTCCTTTCCATGCAGCAAAAGCTGCGGCTTCATAAAAGCTAATGTGACATACGGGTTCATTCATATTCAATAATTGCAAACCTTCCAAAGTATAATGGTGCCATTTGTTTTCTATAAAGTGCCAGTAAGAAGGAGCTGCAATGTGATTCGCATTTACCCATGCCCATCCATCCGAATGCCAGTAATTAAAATTTTTATAACCGCCGGCATTGATAAACTCAAGGAATTCCTTATTAGTAATCAGATTTTTTGCAATACTGAAATTGTTTAAAAAAACTTTGTGCCTTTTTAATTCATTGTCAAAACAAAAACCATCTCCTTCAAATCCTATTTCATAAATACCTTCTTTCATTTTTATAAAATCATTATGTGAGGAAGAATTAGAATTTGGATTACTTCCTGTCCGAAAGCCTAGGCCAGGCGGGGTTTGTTTACTGTCTTTTGAATTTTTATAAGCAGGAAATAAAGGATTATTTCCCAAAATATATTTTATGTCTGTCATCAAAAGTTCCTGGTGTTGTTGCTCATGATTAAATCCAAGGATTATAATTTCTTCAACTTCTTTTGATAATTTTTTCTGCAAAAATTTGCGCATAGCCTCATCCACATGTTTTCTGTATTTATAAATATCATCAACTGTTGGACGGCTCAAATTCCCGCGATCTGTGCGAATAACACGCGCTCCTGCGGTTTCATAATAACTATTGAAAACATAATTGAACTGAGTATTATATTCCACATAGCCTTTCAAATAAGGTTTCAAAATAATAGTTTCAAAAAACCAGGTGGTATGCCCAATGTGCCATTTGGGCGGACTTACGTCCACGACAGGTTGTACCACGTAATCTTCTGTCAGCAAGGGTTTACAAATGTCTTCTGTGTAATTTCTAACTGAATTATATTTTTTTAATAAATCCATTTTATTTCTTTTTAAGATAATTTTTTAAATCAGATATGCTTTTAATTCCTAACCTGCTTGCTTCCGTTTTGCGCATCATTAAGTCATAAGAATTATCAAATCCGATAGGTTTCAGCCATTCCAGGTTATATTTTTGATTGAATTGTTCCTTAACATAATTATAAATTTTTTCCCTGCTGTTATTAAACCCTGCCACTATTGAATCAGGTGTTTGTAAAATCACCAAAAGCCCTGTTCCCGTATATTCAGGATACATATCAATTTGGTTATTGGTCAATGCATCAAAACATATTTTAGTGCCGCCCAAACCAGTTTTAGTTTCCACCTGCAAATGTGTATTTCCTTTAATCAACATGGAATAAATAGCAGTCAGGATATATTGCTCTCCAAAAATCTTGGAGCCTATTCGTATGATTCCTTTGTTACCATTTAATGGTTCTTTATACAAACTTTGTTCCATTAAAAAATCCTTTGCTACTTTTTCAGGAGATTGCTTTAAATAATCCACTCGATAATTCAACTCTGTCATTATTGAATCGTTAATATGCCCTGCCAATTGATTAATTACATTTTCGAGATTAGGATATTTTTGCAAAATCTCTTTTCGTATTACGGGCGCGGCATAATAGGGAGGAAAAATTCCTTTATCATCTTTAAGTATGATAAGATTGAAAGCCTTCAAACGGCCGTCTGTACTATACCCGCTTATTACATCCAGTTTTTTTTCATAAGCTGCTTTATACATTACGGCATCGCTTATCACCACAGTTCTCATGTTGAGTTTATAAATATTTTTTAACCCAAGATATCCATCATTTCTCCCCATAAACTCAGGTGTAAAACCTGCGAGCATTTTACTTCTGTAAAAATCGGGTAGCAAATAAAATGAAGAAAGAAGAACCAGGCAAAGAGGTAAAATCCAAAACCGGGTTCTAAGTTTTCGCAGATTTAATTTTTGAATTCTTGATAAAATAAAATCAAAAAATATGGCAAGCAATGCAGCGGGAATTGCTCCTGCGAGTATCATATTGGTATTATTGAGTGCTATGCCTCCAAAAATGAATTCTCCTAATCCGCCAGCACCAATATAAGACGCGAGCGTTGCTACACCTACATTTATAACAGTAGCAGTGCGAATGCCGGCAAGTATAACGGGCATGGCTAATGGTAATTCTACTTTCCGGAGAATTTGTCCATAACTCATTCCCATTCCCTTTGCAGATTCAGTTACAGTGGCGTCCACACCGATAATTCCGGTATAAGTATTTCTCACAATTGGCAATAAGGCATAAAGAAACAATGCGACTATTGCAGGCACTGGTCCTATTCCAAGCAATGGTATCATAAAACCAAGTAAAGCTATGCTGGGTATAGTTTGTAATATCCCTGTAAAACCTAAAACCGGGGCTGAAAATTTCTTATTCCTTGCAATAAAAATTCCGAGAGGAACACCAATAATAACCGCAATCAATAATGAAATAAAGGTAAGGCCAATATGTTGTAGCAACTGATCCAGTAACTTTCCGGATTGCTGTCGCATGAAATCAAAAAGATTGGGTGCAGATTCATTCATGGCCCTTTTGTTTTAGTGCCTCAAGGCTGGTAAACAGTGAATCGTATCCTGCAAATCTTATTTCTCCTGAAGAAGAATTTTTGACTGATATAAATTTATTTTTTTGAAGCTTCAATTCATCTATTGCTTCCCATAAGCTTTTATTTTCGTCAACCTCTGTTGCCTGCATGCTTTCATAGTTATTATTTTGAAGGTGTGGCCATACATCTTTTAAAAGCACAGAATTTAATTCGAGTTGCAATTGCTTCGTAGAAAAAAAATCTGCAACAAATTTGCTTTTGGGATTGAATAACAGATCTGTGGATTTGCCTCCCTGGACTATTTTCCCCTTATCCATCAATAAAATTTTATCCCCAAGTTCAAATGCTTCGCCTATATCGTGTGTAACCAAAACAATCGTTTTATTTTTCAACACGTCAAGTCCTGAAAACTCTTTGGTAATATTACTTCGGGTGATAGCATCCAGAGAACCGAAAGGTTCATCCATCAGCAAAACAGGAGGATCTGCAGCAAGCGCTCTTGCCAGTCCTACTCTTTGTTGCTGGCCGCCGCTTAATTGTTGAGGATATAGAAATTGAAATTCGTTTGGAAGGTGGAGGTGCTCCATTAATTCTGAAATCCTGTTTTTTATTTTTTGTTTGGGCCATTTTAAAAGTTCGGGTACAATAGCAATATTTTCAGCAATCGTATAATGAGGGAAAAGGCCGTTATGTTGCAAAACATATCCAATATTTCTTCTGAGTTCTTCAGGAGGAATTTCTTTGATATTTTTTCCCGCAATATAAATTTCGCCGGAAGATGTTTCTGCCAGACGATTGATCATTCGAAGTGTGGTAGTCTTTCCACAGCCACTGGTACCAAGCAATACAACATTTTCGCCTTCATTCACTTCAAACGAAATATGATCAACGGCTCTTCTATCACCAAAATTTTTTACCACATTTTGAAGTGAGATCATTTGGGGAAATTTTTATAAAAAAAAGAAATAAAGTTACGGATTTAGAGGTTGGGGCACTAATTGAATTTTATTGGATTCTGTTTTTCAGTAAATCAACATTTATTGCAGATTTCCATTTTCTTTATTCAATAAAGCAACTTTTTGTAGAAGGTAAAAAATATTAAGACAAAAAATTAATTTCAATTAAAAAAATTGACTGATATATTATCTAAGTTTTGGATTAATATCAAAGAAAAGTATTTACTGATATTTTGGGGGGATTTATCTTTTAAAAATTTCAGTCTATGATTATTTTAATATTTCTTTTTACTTTTTCAATTTGAATATTTGATAAGGTACCCGCTTTTTTCACAAACCTTTTATTGTCAATGGCTCTTATTTGATCAATCATTATGTCACAATCTTCATTCATTCCACAAGTGCCCTTTTTAATATGTACCCTTAAAATCTCTGCATCAAATTTTATATTTGTTGTAATTGGACATATAATTGTCGAGGGATGAAATTTGTTTAAAAGATTTGTCTGTATTATACATACCGGCCTTCTTTTTCCAGCTTCTGTACCAAATCTTGGATTTAAGTCAGCAATCCATATTTCAAATTGGTTAAAAGTCTTCATAATAATTCTTCAAATTCTGCCAATACTTTCATGGATTCCTCTCTTACTAAATTAGATTCTTTTTCCAGTTGTTTTGAAAGTAATTTCCTTTTTTGGAGAAGATTGTAAAATTCAATGGCCTCATTAATATATCTGTTCCTTGGCTTGTTTATCCTGGAAATAATGCTTTCTGTTTCTTCAAAAACCGTATCTTTTAGTTTAAGGGAAAGTGATTTCATAAAATTGATTTTTGCAAAGGTATATACTTTTTATATATACTCAAAAAATAACTAAAACAAGGATTGAAATTTAACATGGCTGATTCTTATTAATTCATCCTCTTATAGACGGCTATTTCTTATTCTATATTTTTTTACGAAACAAGAATCTGCCCGAAAGACACAGTCAGGCAGGTAAATTGTTTTGATTTTTTTACTTATTCATTTCTTATTCTTTATTCCTTGTTTGATATTTTTCCTCTATACTCCATACTTCCTTTTTACCTCTCTGTCGGTTTCTCTTGCTTTAATAGTTTCTCTTTTATCGTAAATTTTTTTCCCTTTTCCCAGCCCAATCTCCATTTTGGCGAATCCACTTTCAGAGAAAAATATTTTTAACGGAACAATAGTGTAGCCTTTCTCTTTTATTTTATTTTCGAGCTTGCGCAATTCTTTTTTATTTAGTAATAATTTGCGCTCCTGTAATGGTTCATGATTATAATGAGTGCCAAAATTATATTCGGCTATATGAAGACTTTTTACAAATAACTCTCCTTTATTAAAAATACAGTAGCTGTCGTTGAAGCTTGCCTTCCCTGAGCGAAGTGATTTTATTTCCGTTCCGGTCAATACAAGTCCTGCAATATATTTTGCTTCAATGTTGTATTCGTGATAGGCTTTTCGGTTGCTTAAATCCATGTTTGGAATAATGAATGAGGAACGGACAATCGCCAATTATGAATAAAATAAGTCAATTGGCTTTTTGCCAATTCACAACTCATCATTGACGATTCGCCATTTTAATTTCTGAATAAGATCAATAATTGCTCTAATTTATTCTTTAGATCTTTTCTTGAAACTATGAAATCAAGGAAGCCATGTTCCAATAAAAATTCGCTGCGTTGAAATCCAGGTGGCAAATCTTTTTTAATTGTTTCTTTTATTACACGAGGGCCGGCAAATCCAATAAGAGCGCCTGGTTCAGCCATTATCACATCACCGAGCATTGCAAAGGAAGCCGTCGTACCTCCAAAAGTGGGATCAGTACAAAGTGAGAAATAAGGAATTTTTGCATCGGTAAGTAATGAAAGCCTTCCTGAAGTTTTAGCTAATTGCATTAACGAAAAGGCGCTTTCCATCATTCGGGCGCCTCCGCTTTTATTGATGATCATAAAAGGGATTTTATGATCAATACAATAATCGCAGGCAAGAGATATCTTTTCCCCCATTACACTTCCCAGGCTTCCGCCGATAAATTCAAAATCCATACATGCAATAACAATGTCCATATTACCTACTTTGCCGAGAGCGACAGTAATAGAATCGTGAATAGAAGTTTTAGCATATGTTTCTTCTAATCTTTGTGAATAGGGTTTCAGGTCAACGAAACCCAGGAAATCTTTTGATTTTATATTTCCGAAAAGCTCCTCATGTTTTCCATCGTCAAAAAGAATTTCAAAATATTCAGCACTTCCAATCCTGTGGTGGTATTCACATTTAGGGCATACAAATAAATTTTCCCTTAATTCAGAAATCGTACACGTATATCTGCATTGAGGGCATTTTGTCCACAACCCATCAGGAGCTTCTTTCTTGTCTTTGGTAGAAGTAGTAATCCCTTTTTTTATTCTTCGAAACCAACTTCGTTTGGCTTCTTCAGTGTCACCTTCTTCTCCTGCAAGATTTGCATCAAAATCTTCTTCTTGTTTCATTGTATTTTTTTAGGCATCAGGTATGAGGTATCAGGTTTCAGCATGGAGTCATCAGCTTTAATCGTCACAAGACTCACTCTAAACTTTCTAAACTAATTAACCAATTAACCTCTATACTTTTAAGCAACCGTAATACTTTTGTCCAAATATACATCCTGTGTAGCATTCAATAGTTCTACTCCGTCTTTAAATGGTTTTTGAAATGCTTTTCTGCCCATGATCAAACCCATTCCACCTGCGCGTTTGTTGATAACCGCAGTTTCAACTGCTTCTGTCAGATCTGCTGCTCCTTTGCTTTCACCGCCACTGTTTATTAAGCCAATTTTTCCACTGTAGCAATTTAGAACCTGGTAGCGGCAAAGATCTATCGGATGATCTGAACTAAGATTTTCATATACCAATGGAGATGTTTTACCATATTTTACTGCGTTGTATCCTCCATTATTTGTAGCCATTTTTTGTTTGATAATATCTGCTTGTAATGTAACACCAAGGTGATTGGCCTGACCGGTAAGATCGGCGCTGGTAGAGTAGTCTATGCCATTTACCTTAAATGCATTGTTTCGGATATAACACCATAAAATGGTACACATTCCTAATTCGTGTGCCAATGCAAAAGCTTCACTTACTTCCTGAAGCTGGCGTGTACTTTCATCACTTCCCCAATATACAGTGGCGCCTATGCCTACAGCTCCCATATCGTAAGCTGTTTCTACAGAGCCAAACATTGTTTGGTCATATTTATTCGGGTAGCTCAATAATTCGTTATGATTAATTTTTACAATAAAAGGAATTTTATGCGCGTATTTCCTGCTCAATATTCCCAGAACCCCAAAAGTGGAAGCTACACCATTACAACCGCCCTCAATAGCCAATTTCACAATACTTTCAGGATCAAAGTAGATAGGATTAGGTGCAAATGATGCCCCTGCACTATGTTCTATTCCCTGGTCAACAGGAAAAATAGAGCAATAACCTGTGCCTCCGAGCCTTCCATGATCCATTAATTGTTGCATGCTTCCAACAACACGATTATTCCGGTCGCTTTGCACAAAAATAGTATCCATGTAAGAAGGAGAAGGAAGAGTAAGCGTTGATTTGTCAATTTTACATTTGTGATTCAATAGATTCTCAGCTTTGTCTCCTAAAATTTCTGCAATTTTTTTTGATGCCATTATTTACGTTTTAATTTTTGCAAAAATAGGGAATTACGCGTTTAACCCATATATGATTTAAAGAAACTGCATGCAAATTGAATTGTATTATAAATTTCTTCGGAATTCGCGAAAATAAATAATTGATTTTAGCATCCTGCTTCCATACCAACTAAACATTTCACCATCAACTAATTCAATTTTTATTCCATCCATTTGCTCCTGAATTTGTTCTTTATGTTTTTCTTTGAAAGGATAGGGCTCCGAGGATAGAAGGATCAACTCAGTATTTTTTTCTTTTATTTCATTCAATGAAATTTGAGGATAACGTTTCTTATCTGCAAAGGCATTTTCTAATCCGCAATAGTGCATCATATCATTTATAAAAGTATCACCACCAGCTACCATATAAGGGTCTTTCCATATAAAATAGGCTGCCTTCCTAAACCTTATGAGTATCGAAACGCCATCACTTTTAAAAAAATCTATTTGTAATTTTTCAAATTCCTCCTTTATTTTTAAAACCAGTTCTGAAGCGGGTTCTGTTCTTCCTGTCAATTTTCCAATATCATGGATCATTTTTATTGCATCTGAAAGATTATTAACATCGGTAATCCAGACATCATATTTTTCAGCCAGCTTTTCTACCTGTTCTTTTACATTTTCTTCTTTGTTTACAATGATAAGATCGGGCGAAAGTTGCAGAATAGTCTTGTAATTAATGCTTTTTGTTCCACCGACTCTTGTTTTGTTCCTAAACCATTCTGTTGGATGAATGCAAAATTTCGTGATGCCAATAACTTCTTTTTCCAATCCCAAATAAGAAAGTAATTCAGTTTGCGAAGGAACCAAAGAAATGATATGGGAATATTTTTTCCCAGAAGGAACCTGAGTTAAGATCATTAGGCAAGTTAGGGCTTAAAATAAAAAAACTCCTGCAATCTTTCGGCTACAGAAGTAATTTTTTTAACTGCTTTTGGCAGTTCCCTGGGGCTTTCCCGTTTCCGGTTTCAGCGGCGGTTTTAAATAGGGGAATCAATTATTTATTCCCTTTCATTGGATGGTTATCATAAGAGTGAATTGGTTTTTTTATTTTTGAAATTAACAGATAGCTATTGGATGATGTCATTTCAAAATAAAAATAAGTCGGTTTTTATTTCCTCTTTACGTTTTGCAAAGAGATGATATTGGATAAAATTAGAAGTTGACTGATATCGGATTTTTTTTCGATTTTACAAGGAATTTGGATAGATTCTGTTTTTCGAATGGATTCTTTGGATTTTTATTTTTTGATTAATGCCTACATCAACATCAATCAACTTCTATAACAAAGATATCGATTGGACGGATGCTGCATAGTGCAATATTGCCCTTTTTTAAGGCAGATGTAATTACCATAAAATTCGTAAAAATATCATTCATAAATAGGAAGTTTTACTATTTCATTAAAAGTATAAATACTTTTTTACATAAATTAAATATTTCGGTTATAATTATAAGTGACAGATAATCAGTATTTAGAATAAATTACAATTATATTTGGTTATTTTTTTAAAAATTCTCTCAAGAGGAGAAAAGATAATATTTTATTTTTTATAATAACTTATTTTTAAAATTATTTTTAAAAAATTTGAAGAATTTTAACCCTTAAAGGTTAAAAATATCAAAAAATTTATTTCAGGAAAGAAAAATTATTTTAGGTTAAGTTGAAGTTAGCAGGATTAGGTTTTATAAATCAGTTAGTTAGACAGGATTTTATCATTAAAATGCGCCTTATTTTTAGGTGTTGAAATACTATAGAATACCCTTGCATTTCAATGTGGAATTTACTTTCAAAGCTTTTCAAATAAAATAAAAGGAATCTTAAATAATTATTCCTTCCCGAATTGAAATAGGCAGACGGTGATTACTGAATAAGGACAAATTTAAATACAATTAGGGTTTATCTTTATTTCGCCAGGCTTTGTATAATATCGTACTTGGTAACTATATGATAATCGCCGGTTTCGTCTTTGCTAAGAACTGCACCATTGTGTTTTGAAATAAGATTACTTATTTTTTCAACAGGCATATCGAAAGCAACAACAGGATATTCTTTTTCCATTACTGATTCTACAATTTGTTCTTTTATCTGCAGATCTGATAAAATTTGATTGAATAATCCTCCCTCGCTTAATGATCCTACAATAATACCATCTTTCAAAACCGGAATATTCTCAATGTCATATTTTTTCATCAGATCTATTGCCATTGCCACAGTCTGAGTGATAGAAACTGTAACTAATTTTTTGGAGGCCCTGCTGTTTACCAAATCTTTAAAAGTTTTTACTTCCAGAAAGCCCCTTTCCATCATCCATTGATCATTATAGATCTTTGCGACATACCGGCTGCCATGATCATGAAAAATACAAACAACCACATCGCCTTTTTTAAGTTCCACTTTAAATTGCATTAGACCCTGTAAACAGCTACCAGCACTATATCCACAAAATAAACCTTCTTCTTTTGCTATGCGCCTGGCCATTACTGCGCCATCTTTATCGGTCACTTTTGTAAAAGCATCAATATATTTCATATCATAATTGGCAGGAACAAAGTCTTCTCCGAATCCTTCACTTATATAAGGATATACTTCATATTCATCTATCTCACCAGTATCAAAATATTTTTTCAGTAAAGAGCCATAGCTATCAATAGCCCACACTTTTATACCCGGATTTTTTTCTTTTAAATATTTTCCTGTTCCTACAATAGTTCCCCCCGTCCCGGTCGCAACTACAAGGTGAGTAATTTTTCCTTCCGTTTGTTCCCATATTTCGGGGCCGGTTTGTTCATAATGAGCTTCGCGGTTAGCCAAATTATCATATTGATTTACGTACCACGCATTAGGTACTTCTTCACTGAGCCTTTTTGATACAGAATAGTAGGAGCGTGGATCTTCAGGTTCAACATTGGTAGGGCATACAATCACTTCTGCACCCACGGCTTTTAAAATATCTGCTTTTTCTTTGGATTGTTTATCAGTAGTAGTGAAAATACATTTATAACCTTTTACAATTGCAGCAAGGGCCAATCCCATTCCGGTATTTCCTGATGTGCCTTCTATGATCGTACCACCGGGTTTTATTTTTCCTTCCTTTTCTGCTACTTCCAGCATTTTTACAGCCATCCTGTCTTTGATGGAATTGCCTGGATTGAAATACTCCACTTTTGCCAAAACTGTACATGGTAAATCTTTGGTGATTTTATTTAGTTTTATCAAGGGCGTATTTCCAATAGTTTCAAGGATATTATTTTTCCACATAAATTATTTTTTGCTAAGATAAAAAAAATAGGGTAGAGCAATCCAGACGGTTACAGTCTGAATTACATTATAGTTCCTGAAAGTATTGGCTTAATTAAAAAAAAATTTACTAATCTGAAGATAAGTGAAATTAAAATTCATCAGGCAAATTCTTCACTGGCGAACTTTACTCTTATTCTTAATTCTTTTTAACCTAAAATAAAGAAATCAATTTTTCAATGAACCCTTCATCAAATCAAGAGCTTTTTTTACAGTAGAATCGTAAGTATTCTTTACCTCGTAAAATCCTTGCATATTCCACAATTCCCGGGCTGTTAATAATTTTATTTGTTTTTGAAGCAACGTTTTTTCGGATATATTATTCAGGTCTAAATAAATGGAATCTTTTTGGGCATAATGCTTCAGGTCATTGAGCGTATTTTCATCTGCTATATACTTATCTTCAAATATTTGAGGTGAAGTATATTGTTTGAATTCCTTTTGGTGCTTTAAAAAATTGAGATACACAAACCGGTTTAGAGTTCCGGTAATTAATATTTTCATTACATCTTTTTCCATAGAAGTAGTATCGAATGGTACAAATACATCCGGAGTAATACCGCCACCGCCATATAATATTTTTCCGGATAGGGTAGTATATTTTTTTTCATTGGTATGTTTGATAGAATCTGCAGACGTCATTTCTCCATCTTTGAAGCGATTGATCAGATCGTGATCATAAGCTTCAAATCCTTTTTCATAAGGCTTCTGGATGCTTCTTCCGAGAGGTGTGTAATACCGGGCAACCGTCAATCTGAGGCCTGCCCCGTTACTTAGCTGAAATTGTTCCTGCACAAGCCCTTTTCCAAAAGTGCGTCGTCCTACAATAGTGGCACGATCCCAATCCTGCAATGCCCCGGTTAATATTTCACTTGCCGACGCAGTACCTTCGTTTACCAAAACTATTAATTTCCCTTTTTCAAAAGCTCCTACTTTTTCGCAACGGTATTCTTTTTTGGGTGAATGGGCTCCTTCTGTATAGGTGATCAATTTATTATCGTCCAAAAATTCATCTGCGATATTAGTTGCCTGTGTAAGAATGCCGCCGCCATTATCTCTCAGATCAAGAATCAGACTTTTCATTCCATTCTTCTGCAATTTGATCAGCGCATCCATAAATTCTTTATAGGTGGTTTCCGAGAATTTATTTAGCCTGATGTACCCCACAGTATCTGCTATCATATATGCTGCATCGAGGCTGTAAAGCGGAACGGGCCCGCGTGTGACAGCAATAGTTTTTTGCAAACCGTTTCTTAAAATAGTAACATTTACTTTTTGGCCTTCATCACCACTGATCAATTTCCTTAAATTTTCGGGAGTAACGTGATTACCGGCTACTAAAGAATCATTCACTTTCAATAATTGATCGCCAATGATCAGACCTGCTTTTTGGGATGGGCCTTTATCCAATACATTTACAATATTTACTGTATCGTTGATAATATTAAATTCAATTCCTATTCCAAAAAATTGGCCTTCAAGGTCTTCATTTACCTGCGTTAATTCCTGAGCGGGCAAATACACAGAGTGAGGATCGAGCTGGTTGAGTACTGTTTGTATTGCTTCGGTACCTAAAGAATCCATATTTTCTTTATCTACATATCTTCTGTTTACCAGGTCAAGCACTTCCTGTATCGGTCTTTCTTTTTTCACAAAGAAAATACCATTATCAGGCATATTTCCTTTTATTCTATAACCAACGAACATACCTGCAATCATACACAGACTAAGTAACAGAGGAAGCCAAACCTGTAATTTTTTATTGCGCATATTTTTCTTTGTTCTATTTTTATTTTTTTTAAGAAGTGCAAATCTCCACAATAAACGTGATAAAATGATACCTCTCATAAAATTGATTGCTGACAGTGGCTCTACAAAAACTGAATGGTGCCTCTTGAAAAATAATAAAACCATCCTTTTTACTACCCAGGGAATGAGTCCTTATTTTGTAAATGCCGTCCAGGTGGAAGAAATTATCCGGGCAGAAGTTTTTCCGTTTTTGAGAAAGATCCAAATAGATGAAATTTATTTTTATGGAACCGGTTGTAAAAGCCCTTCTAATATCAAAATGTTTCATAAAGTATTTCACAATATTTTCCCGCAAGCCGAATCATTTGTTGACAATGATCTTTCTGGCGCTGCCAAAGCGCTTTGCGGAAATGAAAAAGGCATTGCATGTATTTTAGGAACCGGTTCTAACTCTTGTTATTATAACGGAAAACGGATTGTAAAGAACAGTCCCGGTTTAGGATACGTTTTAGGAGATGAAGGTAGCGGTACTTATCTCGGTAAAAAAGTAATTCAGCATTATTTATATAATATTTTTGATAAAGATCTGCGTGCAAAATTTGACTCAAAATTTGTAACGAATGATGCAGAAATATTGGAATCCGTTTATAAAAAGCCTTTGCCGAACCGCTATCTTGCTTCCTTCGCTATTTTCTTAGCAGAGAACCGTGGCCAATATATGATTGAAAATATCATAGAAGATGGAATTAATGATTTTTTTTATACCCATATCATTTCCCTGCGTGAAAGTGGAAAATTGCCTGTTCATTTCACTGGCGGTATTGCTTATGGATTCAAAGATATTGTGATGCAGCTTTGCAAAAACTATGGTTTAATTCCTGGTGTGATCCTGAAAAGCCCGATGGAAGGATTGATAAAATATTATAAAGAGAATTGAGAATCAGGTATCTCTGTAATGATCTTTAAAGAGACAATATCCGACACCAGTAAAAACTTTTGGAAAGTTTTATTTGAGAAGGGTTGAAATTGAAGCATTTTAAATTCCCAAAATTTCAGTCACACTTATTGTTTATCCGAAATAGTATCTCGCAGTAAACGAATAAATAAAGGTGATACCTGATTAACCGATAACTAATTAACTAATAAACCTTTTCAATTTCTTCCTTTGAGCATAGGTACAAAAGAAAAATCTGAAAAGGTTTCTTCATCAAAGTTGCCGTTGGCATTTTTGGTAATACGCAACATTTTTTGTTTGCCATTATCTTCTAATGGGATCACCATTATACCACCTGGTTTTAATTGCTCAATTAATCTTGGCGGGACGAACGGCGCTGCAGCAGTTATAATTATTTTATCAAATGGTGCGTACGTAGGCAACCCCTCGAATCCATCGCCGTAAAAAAATTTGATGTTGGGATACCTGGATTTTAATATGAAAGTTTTATTTTGATCATACAATTTTTTCTGTCGTTCAATGGTATAAACATTAGTGCCCATTTCTGCCAGAACCATTGCCTGGTAAGCACTTCCGGTACCTATTTCAAATATCTTTTCGTACGGGGCTACTTCCAGTAATTGCGTTTGGTAAGCTACAGTATAAGGTTGTGAAATCGTTTGTCCTTCACCGATAGGAAAGGCTCTGTCCTGGTAAGCAATATGCTCCAGTGCCGTATCCATAAAATAATGACGCGGAATATTCATCAGGGCATTCAACACATTTTCATCAGTAATCCCCTTATTTCTAATGGAATCAATCAGTTTCTTTCTAAGCCCTTTATGCTTATATGTATCCTCAAACTTTCGCATGAATGCAATTTAAAAAATTTGTTTTTCAATTGAAGAATATAAAAATTATCAAAATGAAGTAATCACGTTAAAACAATATCAAAGTTCGATAGTTTTCTTAACAGTAAAAAGACATTTTTGGTTGATTCCTGTTTTTTATCTGGTAATGCTAACTGATTTTTAGGTTAAAAATGGTAATTCATTTTTTTTTGCAAAAGATATTTTGTTTTAATTTAAACAAAATGTGTAAATTGAATTTGATTCGTCCAGATTATCCTGTATAAAAAAATACCAATCCCTCCCGGAAGCTAAAATCAGCAATATTATTTAGGCCTCATTATTATTCATTCACCAAAAAGATAATTTTGATATGAGAAACTTATTACAACAACATTCCGCTTTAAAGCCATCTTTGCTAAAGAAATTTTCTAAATCCGGTTCTTTCAAACACTTTTATTTCCGTCATTTTACAATGGTGTTGTTATTTTGGTTTGGCGGAGATGCAGGATCTGATCTTATAAGTATTGATAAAAATACTTCTACGGCTGCGGCTACTTTTCGCTCCTCTTTGATTTCAATAAAAGGGGACGAATCGTTTACGACATTTCTGACTTCTCCTTCAGATTATTTCCGGAGCAGGCAAAGCGGAAACTGGTCAACACCTGCTACCTGGGAATCTTCGGCTGATAATAACAACTGGCAATTGGCTACAGAAGTTCCCACAAAAGATGCTAATATAATTACAATTCAAAATGGCCATATAGTAAGCATCACTAATTCTGTGTCTCTTGATCAGACAGTGATTGGTGGAATATTGGAATTGCAAACAGGGGGTGTTTTAAATATAAATGATGGGGTGGGGGATGATGTTACGATTTCTGGTAATGGTGTTTTGCAAATAGTAAGTATAGGTAATTATTTGTCATCAATAAATCAATCTGCCGGTTCGAATATTACTATTACCTCCGGTGGCAAAATAACAGTCGGAAACGGGATTGCGTCTATCGGTAACGGTTATGAAAGTTTTGCAACCTCTACAATTAATAAATGGAATGATGGGGCTGTTTATGAATGGAATAATATGAACACTTTTGCAGCTTCAGGTCTTACCTATTTCCCAAATGCCGGAACAGCGATTCCGATTTTTAGAATTACGAAAGTAAATGGAACACCAGGAGGAAGTGGCGCTACAATTATTAATGGCTTATTGGAAGTAAATTCAAATATAACTTTCTCAGGAGGTGGGGGAAAATATTTCAGAAATGGAATTAGGGGGATTGCTACTCTTACGCAGACTGGGGGCAAGTTTTTTCTCACTGATTCTGATGCTATTTTAGATGGTACATCTTTGAGAATAATTTTATCAGCAGTTTTTGATTTATCTCCAACAAGTACAAATATTCCTTTCGGAGCAAACGTTACAATTTCGGGCGCTAATATTAGTAATAATTTTGCGTCTACTGTATTTACAATAAACGGTACATTAGATGTTACTGATGTTAGATGCACTAATACCAATGGTTCTTTAATTTTAAACGGAACATATAGAACTGCCTATTCTGGAGGGTTTTCAGGTCTTGGATCATCCATACCTTCTGGAAATGTAAATGTCTTTCCCGGCTCCACTATAGAACTTTATGCATCAGGAAACCAGACTTTGAATTCGAGGCCAGACTTTTCAAATTTAGTCTTTTCGGGGAGCGGAGTTAAAACTGCAGGTAGTGTTTTTTATCCAAATGGAACTATTACAATTAAAGATGCAGCTATTTTTAATTGTAATGGACATAATATTGGAGATATATCTACCAATTTAACTATGAAAGATGACAGCAGGCTGATCGTAGATGCTATCGGTACCCAGCCTTCCATGGATGGCATTTATAATATCACTGGCGGAGTTATAGAGTTTAGTAATTCAAGTGTAACTGCTCAAACAATACGTAATAAAAATTATCAGAATATTGAAATAACCGGCAATAATGTAAAAAATTCAAATGGAAATATCCTTTTAAATTCAAATGGAACTTTCATTGTAAAATCAGGCGGCATATTTACAATGAACGATAATAGTATAATGGCTGCTGCTGCTACAACCGGGCAAAAAGTAATAGTTGAGGCAAATGGATTATTCCGGTGTGGAAGCAACGAAGGTTTTAATGGATTCAATTCAACACTATATAATTTTTCATCTATTCATAGCAACATCAAAAACATCATATTGCAAAATAACAGCACAGTCGAATATTCAAGATCAAATCCTCCTTTAGCGAATGGCGATCAAAACATCACAAATGCCAATGGCCTTATTTATCAAAATATAATTCTTTCAGGTACTGGAAATAAAACGGCGCCCATAGGAGATTTAATTGTTCAGGGAAATTTATCAAAGACCGGCACCTGTAATTTTCTTCATAATAATGGTACCGTAATTTTCAATGGAAACAGTGCGCAAACTTATTTGTCTTCATCGCCGCAAATGGTGTTTAATAATCTTACCAATAACAATTTAACTGCACTAAATATCAATAATGGTCTTTCAGTTTATAAAAAACTTTTATTAGGAAATAATTCAAAGCTTAATGTGAATGCAGATATTACTTTGCTAAGTGATAAAAATCAAACTGTCAATGTCGCGCCAATACCCGTTAATTCAGTTATCAATTATGGTGCAGGACGATTTATTGTGGAACGATATATTAATACCAATACAATTGATGGCGGCCACTCCAAATCATGGCAATTGATGGCTACGCCTGCATTTGGTGAAACTATTCATGATACGTGGCAGGAGAAAGGAAATACAACAATTTCAGGTTATGGTACCTGGATCACAGACCCGTCAGGTACGCCAAATGGTTTTGACGCGATCTCTTTTACTCCATCTTTGAAATATTATAATCCCTCTTCTAATGATTGGTTAGGAATTTCAAATACAAATATTAATCTTGAAAGCGAAAAGGGATACATGATTTTTGTACGTGGCGATAGGAAAGCAAATAATTTGAATTCTCCTGCTACTCCTACAATACTGCGTACTCGGGGAAAATTGTATTCACCGGCTTCAGGTTATAATCCTCCGGCAAGTATCGTTGATGCCGGCAAATTTCAATCAATAGGGAATCCGTATGCTTCGGTCATTGATTTTACAAAAATTACTATCTCCCCGGAAATTGAAAATTCATTTATTGTATGGGATCCTACTTTAGGAGGTGATTACGGATTGGGCGGCTATCAAACGATTACTGCAGCTACCAATTTCAAGGCAATACCAGGCGGCTCTTCGATTTATAACACTTCGGATGATTATAGAAATATTCAATCGGGGCAGGCATTTTTCGTGTTTAATTTTTCAGCAGTGCCGGGGCTTGTTACTTTTAGCGAAGCAAGTAAATCAGAATCAGGGAATCATTTGGTAAACAGAGATCCTCCGGAATTATTAAACGAAAAACAATTTGTATTCACCAGTCTGTACGCAGCCAACGGCAAAATAGTTGATGGAAATGCAATGGCTTATGGCAACCAATTTTCAAATAAAATTGACAAGGACGATGCAGTGAAAATAAATAATTCGGGAGAAAACATTGGAATAAAAAGAGATGGCAAAATATTGGCAGTGGAAACTCGTCAAACTTTACAAAGTGCAGATACAATATTCTTTCATTTATCAAATCTTACAAAGCAGAAGTACAAATTAATGTTTGTTTCTCAAAATATGCCGAAAGGATTTGAAGCATTTTTATATGACCAACATTTAAAAAAAGAAACTGCTGTAAGTCTTTCGGATACTACTTTAGCTGATTTTTTGGTGACAGATGATGCAACTTCAGCAATGGCTGATCGGTTTATCATTGTGTTCAGGCAATTGGCTGTTTCTTTTGTCTCAATAAATGCTTTTCAAAAAAATGAAAATGTTTTTGTGGAATGGAAAGTTGAGAACGAAAATAATTTGAAGCATTATGTAATTGAACATTCTGTTGATGGAATCCATTTTTCGGAGGAAGCAATAATAGAAGTGAATAACAATTTTAATGGCGAATACAGTTTTAAAGATCTAAATACTATAGATGGAGTTAATTGTTATCGCATTATCGGCGTGGCTAATGATGATAAGAAAATATATAGCACAATCGTAAGAATTTTTATTGAAAGCACGATTCCGCAATTAAGCGTCTATCCCAACCCGCTACAAGGAGATCAAATTAGCCTTCAATTCTTGCATCAGCCTGCAGGAACATACCAGCTACGTTTATTGAATTCATCAGGCCAGTTAATTATGAAGAAGGAAATGAATCATCAAAATGGGAATAATACTGAAACGATCCAACTCAATAATAGCATGGCTCATGGAGTCTATCAATTGGAAATAATAAAACCTGACGGGCAGAAAAATGTGATTAAAGTGAGGAAGTGACGGGACGTCAATAATAAAGAATTTCTTTTTTGAAGAAAATAATTTTAATTTTAGTAAATCAAATTAATCCCAATGAAAGAATTTTACCTCAATTTCTTTCGGATTTATTATTTATGTAAGAAAAAAATCTCAAGACGTTTTGCGAATAAATTATCTTTCGTAATACTTCTGTTTTTTTCAAGTCATCTTTTTTCTCAATCTAATCATACTGTAACCTTTACGAATTCTACTTCTGATTTTAATGCATTAGAAAAAATTTCAGCATCAGCAGGGAATACCGATTACTACGTCACATTTGATCAAAATTATTTGTACATAGGAGCCTTCAATACTTCGGGAAGTTTCGCAACCAATGATAACCTGGCAATTTATATTGACACTGATCCCCAATCTGTACCAATATCAGGAAATGGCTCGGCTGCAGGACTTTCATATAATGGGGTTACTCCTTCATTACCATTTAAAGCGGATTACAATGTATATGCTGAACAATTAGCTCAGGAAGCAAATAGTTATTCCGGTGGATGGATAGCTTCTTCTGGCCCCACCTATTCCACAACATTAAATTCACGTGAAGTGAAAATTCCTTTTGCGAGTATAGGAAATCCATATGCATTAAACATTACAATGTGGATGGGGAATGCGGGCACAATATATTCGAATGCTCCGGGCGTTAATATAGCATCATCTGCTATTCCTGCTATTGCAAATTATTTTGGAACTTTTGGAATTAAAAATGGAACACAGGGAAATGTAAATCCAATAAATGTCGTTTCATCTCCTGCTACAGGATATTTAGCTGGCGCTACTTCTATTGCGGGTGGGGTGTATGCTTATTTAGATATAACCGCCAATGGGACCATAAACGGTTTGACATTAGCACCAGGTGGAGTGATCAATGTGGAAGCGGGCAAAACCATAACTTCAACAGGAACTATTAATAATACCACGATACTTAACAATCTCCAAAGCACACAAATTAATGTATCGGGCACTTATACATTGAAAGCATTCGCTTACTGTTCTTCTTTTAATGTAAATAATGGTGGAACTTATAATCATAATGTAACAGGAACTTCTCCAAACGGAGCTACAACAGATTGGCCGGGAATTGATACCCGTACTTATGGTGCTACCTCTTCTGTAAATATTTTGCAATGGGCAACTAGTAGTGCTACTTTACCTATTGGTATAACTGCACCAACTTCCGGTGGTTGGGGAAATGTAACGATAAATGTTTCCCAGACTTATGGAGGTAATTGGAATCAGAAAGGTGCATTTAATAATATTGAAGGGAACTTGACATTAGATAACTTAGGAACCAATCTGACACCTACTCCCCCAAAAAGTTTCACTTTCAATCCACAATTACCAGGCGCCACTATAAATATTGGTGGTAACTTTCAGTTTAGTGCCGGTTCTAATAATAATGTTTTTCTTTGTGAACCTTCAAACCCCGGAACTAACGGTACTGCGACTCATACAATGAATGTACATGGAGATTTTATTGTAAAAAGCGGCCATCTAAAATTTGCATATCATTATGCAACTGCCGTTATTAATTCGTGGGGATCATATACCCAAACAGGAGGCGATGTTCAAGCTATTTCAAATCCCGATATAACAAAAGTGATAATTAATTCCTATGGAGTTAATAAAATATTTTCCGTGACTCCATCATTTACTACCAGCTTTAATACCTATGATATTATTTGGTACATACAAAATGGCGCTGTTATTGGTTTAGCAACGTCTTTACCTTTTGGAGGAAAGTCACTTACTGATCCAACCAATATTGAACTCATTGTGAATGGCACATTAAATTGTAACGCTCAAACAATATATAATCCTGCAGGCCCCGCGATATTTATATTATCACCTGGAGGAACTTTAGGTATAGGTTCTGCATCTGGAATATCTTCATCAGGTTCCTCCGGAAATATCCAAATGACCAATCGTAACTTTAGTACTGCTGCCAATTATGTATATTATGGCACATCTAGCCAGACGACGGGTTCAGGCTTGCCTGCTACTGTAAATTCATTGACCATAAATAATTCTAGTAACTCTAATAAAGTTTCATTGTTTAATAATGTGATCATTACTTCATACCATGAAATTGATAAAGGGATATTTAGTTTGGGAAGTAATAATGTAACCCTACATTCTGATGCCAATGCCACAGCCAGTTTTAATGCATTAGGAGCAGGAGCAACTATCACTTATGGTACGGGCAGATATATTATTGAAAGATATATCAATACAGGAATAGGAGCAGGACAACATGGGAAATCCTGGCAGCTAATTTCGGCACCGGCTTTTGGTGGCACTGTTTATAATACCTGGCAGGAAAGTGGTCTTACGCCTGCCGGATATGGCACATGGATAACGGATCCTTCAGGAACTGCAAATGGATTTGATGATTATTCACCAGCGCCTTCTATAAAAACTTATAATCCGGTAACTAATGATTGGGATGGGATTGGTTCTACCAACAATTTGATTGCTAATCAAATTGGTTATTTTCTTTTTGTTCGCGGAGACAGAAATGCAAGAGCAATTAACTCCACGCCGACTCCCACTACATTACGAACAACAGGGAAATTATTTACAGGAAACCAATCGGGGGTAAATGTTCCAATGAATTCTTTTCAATCAATTGGGAATCCATATGCATCTGCTGTAAACTTTCAAACATTGTATTCTAAATCTGCCAACATTGATAATTCATTTTATGTCTGGGATCCCTCTTTAAACGGATCCTATGGATTAGGAGGATATCAAACAATTTCTGCAGCTACCGGATATCTTGCAATTCCGGGAGGAAGCGCTATATATAATTCAACTACAAATTATCCCAACATCCAATCAGGACAGGCATTCATGGTATTTAATTCAGCTTCTTCTGCCGGGTCCGTAAATTTTACAGAAGATTGTAAAAATACCGGAAGCATTTTGGTAAACAGAGTAGCAGGTTCATCCACGCAGTCTCAATTTTTATTTGCCGATCTGATCACTTCCAGTGGACTATTGGCCGATGGAAATGCAGTGGCTTTTGATAATTCTTTCTCGGATAGAATAGACAAAAACGATGCGATAAAGCTTAATAATGCCGGGGAAAATTTTGGAATCGTAAAAGACAGTGAAAGTCTTGCAATTGAGGCGAGGCCGCCTGTAACTCAAGCTGATACCATATTTTATAATATGCATAATTTGCAACAACAGAATTACAAGTTGGTATTTATTCCTAAAAACATGTTTTTAGGTTTAACCGCTTTTTTAATAGATCAATTTTTGAAATCTGAAAAACCGGTAAGTTTAAGCGATAGTACATTTATCAATTTCTCAGTTACTTCTGATACAGCATCATCAGCGGCAAATAGATTTATGGTTGTTTTCAGACCTGCTGCGGAAGCATTAGCGGTTTCTTATATTTCGATAAATGCTTATAAACAAAATACAAACGTAAATGTAGAATGGGAAGTTGAAAATGGAATCAATATGATGGAGTACGAAGTGGAACGTTCTATAGATGGAACAAATTTTTCAATGATTACAACACAAGCTGCGATGAATATTTCAAAATCTGCTTACAATTATATAGATCAAAATCCTTTTGCAGGCATTAATTATTATCGAATCCGTAGCGTACAACAAAATGGTCAGGCAGAATATAGCAACATAGTAAAAGTAGATATGGGGAATATAAAATCTTCAATTAGCGTCTATCCTAATCCGTTAACTTCAGAAAACATTAACCTCCAATTCATTGATCAGCCTGCCGGTAATTATAAAGTAAGGTTATTTAATACATCAGGCCAGTTAATGATAGAGAAGGAAATTAATTTCGCAGGTGGGAATAGTGTTGAAACGTTGCAGGTTAACAAGAATGCAGCAAACGGAATTTATCAATTAGAAATAATAAACCCTAATGGAGAAAATAAGGTGATTAAATTAAGAAAATAGGGAGGAAGAGATAGAATTATATTTACAGTAAACAAATAAATATTGTTGATTTCAATTCTGCAGGTGAAATCAATGTTAAGCAATTTTGGTAAGCAAAATGATTTCTCCTATTCTATGTATTTATATGCTTATCCTTTGCAGGCAAATTTTCATTTCTGAAAATGCTCATATTTCGCCTTTGATGTTAATGCTTTTTACCAGATTGGCATTAATTCCTTTTTGTTGGCTCTCCTTGAATTTTGTAGAGAAACATGCGCTAAAATTGAAGAGTTTGAAAATATAAATATTTGCAGCTATGAGAGAAGGATTAAATTATAATATGGCAACTTCCATTTTTAAAAAAACTATAACTCCTTCAAAACGGCAGCTCCCATTGCTTCAGTTCCTAATATTTTATCCTGTTTAGTTTGTGAATCTGCGATATCTCTTGTACGCCAACCGGCTTTCAATACCGCATCCACAGCGACTATTACCGCTTCTGATTCTGCTTTCATTTTAAAAGAAATATCCAATAACAATGAGGCGGATAAAATAGACGCCAGAGGATTCGCAAGTCCTTTCCCGGTAATGTCGTGCGCGGAACCGTGAATCGGCTCATACACACCTGTTCCATCGCCGATAGATGCGCTGGCCAGCATGCCCATAGAACCGGCAATCTGCGATGCTTCATCCGTCAAAATATCTCCAAAAAGATTTGCCGTAACTACTACATCAAACCTGCGTGGATCCTTTATCAACAGCATTGCAGTGGCATCCACAAACTGGTATTCTACTTCGACATCAGGATAATCCAAAGCTACTTTTTGTACTACTTCGCGCCAGAGCCTGGAGGTTTCAAGCACATTCGCTTTATCAACTGAACATAATTTCTTTCTCCTGGTACGCGCGGCATCAAATGCTTTGCGGGCAATACGGTCCACTTCATAGCGGCTGTATTCAGCGACATCATAAGCAGTGTTGCCATTATTTTTTCTTCCTTTTTCTCCAAAATAAATATCGCCTGTCAATTCGCGAAAAAATAAAATATCCGCACCTTTTAATATTTCGGGTTTTATACTTGAAGCTCCGAGTAATTCATCAAACAATTTAATCGGGCGAATATTCGCATACAAGCCTAACTCTTTTCGCATCTTCAGCAAACCCTGTTCCGGCCTTACTTTGGCAGAAGGGTCGTTATCATATTTTGGATGGCCTACAGCGCCAAATAAAACCGCATCTGATTTACGCATTTTTTCCAGCGATTCGTCAGGCAAAGGGTTTCCGGTTGCTTTGATCGCTACATGTCCTATCAGCGCTTCATCATAATTGAATGTATGCCCAAACTTTTCCGCTATTTTGTCCAATACTTTTTTACCAACTGCTGTTACTTCCTGGCCTATACCATCACCGGGAACAATTAAAATGTGTTTGTTTGCCATTCTTATTTAGTTCTTAATTTTTTAGTTCTTAGTGGATTTCTGCTTTTTACTTTAAGCGTTTCGCCTTCTGCCTGCTAAATGCTGTTCAACATCTTCAACGTTGATTTAATAGCTGCAACCGTTTGGTCACTGTCAAGTCCGCGTGTTTTAAACTCGCGTCCGTTATGCCTCCATGTAATAATCGTCTCGCACAAGGCGTCACTTCTTCCACCTGGAGGAATGCGAACCGCATAATCCGTTAGCTCAGGAAGCGCGACTTTCTTTTGTTTATAAATCTTCTTTAGTGCGTTCATAAAAGCATCATATTGTCCATCTCCCTGTGCAAGTTCTTCAAAGGCTTCTCCTTCAATACAAATCTTTAAAGTAACTGATGGATTCAAATCTTTGGAATGCGTTAAAACATAATCCTCAATCCGAACTTTTTGTTCTATGGTCCCGCTATCCAGCACATCAGAAATAATATAGGGAAGATCGGCGGGGCTGACTATTTCTTTTCTATCGCCCAATTCAATAATACGTTGAGTTACTTTCTTCAGATCCTGGTCAGTAAGATGAATACCCAGTTGCAAAAGATTGTTTTCGATGTTGGCTTTACCACTCGTTTTACCAAGTGCGTATTTACGTTGACGGCCAAAGCGTTCAGGCATCAGCTTGCTAAAATAGAGTTTATTCTTTTTATCACCATCTGCGTGTATGCCTGCTGTTTGGGTGAATACATTTTCTCCTACTACCGGTTTGTTCGCCGAGATACGAAATCCTGAAAAAGTCTCGACCAGTTTGCTTACGCTATACAAGGATTTTTCTGCAACGGATGTTCGTAATTCAGGCATAAAATCATTGATCACGGCAATAGCGCTTGCCAGAGGCGCATTGCCTGCACGCTCGCCCATCCCATTTATAGTAAGGTGGATTCCTGATGCACCAGCTTTTAAAGCTTCTAATACATTGGCTGTACCGAGATCATAATCATTATGCGCATGGAAATCGAAATGTAGTTTTGGATAACGATGGACAATTTCAGAAACAAATTGATAAGATTCAGACGGTGTCAATATGCCCAAGGTATCAGGAAGCATGATGCGTTTCACCGGCTGCGTAGAAAGAAAATCAAGATATTGAAATACATAATCCTTTGAATTGCGCATACCATTACTCCAGTCTTCCAGGTATACATTGGTGTCAATACCTTTTTTTCTAGCTAGTTTTATTACTTCTTCGATCTCAGCAAAATGCTGTTCAGGCTTTTTCTTAAGTTGATGGGTTAAATGATTCAGAGAACCCTTGGTAAGAAGGTTCATCACTTTAGCGCCTGCTTTTATCATCCATTCTACGGATACACTTCCATCAACAAAAGTCAGCACTTCCACTTTGTTCAACAACCCGTTTGCTTTTGCCCACCTTGTTATTTTTTTTACCGCGTCAAACTCACCTTCAGATACGCGTGCTGACGCTATCTCAATACGGTCCACTTTTAATTCCGTTAATAAAAGCTTGGCAATAGTTAACTTTTCTACCGCGGAAAATGAAACCCCACTTGTCTGTTCGCCATCGCGAAGGGTGGTATCCATTATTTCAATGTGTCGCTGATTTTTTGGCATTTTAGTTTGTTATGATCTCAATTAATATAAACTCTTTTCAGCAAATGATAGGATGTCTTCTTTCATAGCCTGCAAATAATCTATATCGTCAAAACCATTCGTCAGGTTGTGTTTTTTGTAGCCGTTAATATCGAATGACTCCTGGTCGCCGGTAGCGAGAATGGTTATCGTCTGATCCGGAAGATTGATTTCAAATTGAGCTTTAGGATCTGCTTCAATAGCACTAAAAATTTTTATTAAAAATTCTTCGCTCACCTGCACTGGAAGAATACCAACATTAATTGAATTGTTCTTAAATATATCAGCGAAGAAACTGGAAACTACGGCACGAAAACCATAATCATAAATAGCCCATGCGGCATGTTCGCGGCTGCTGCCACTTCCAAAATTTTTACCCCCTATTAATATTTTTCCTGTATAAATGGGATTATTTAAAACAAAATCTTTTTTAGGAGATTCATCTGAATTATACCTCCAATCGCGAAAGAGATTATCACCAAAACCTTTGCGCTCGGTCGCTTTTAAAAAACGCGCAGGAATGATCTGGTCTGTATCCACATTTTCAATTGGCATTGGAACTGCTGTACTGGTAAGCACTGTAAATTTATCGTAAGCCATCTTTATTTAGTTCGTAGTTTTTAGTTTAAAGTTCAAGGTTATTATACATCTTTCATCAGACATCCTAAATCAGACATCCCACATTTAGAGTAGATCTCTTGGATCTGTCACAACTCCTGTAACTGCCGCTGCTGCTGCTACAAGCGGACTCGCAAGCATTGTTCTTGCACCTGGCCCTTGTCTTCCTTCAAAGTTTCTGTTACTTGTGCTAACTGCATATTTGCCGGCGGGAATTTTATCATCATTCATTGCCAAACATGCAGAGCAACCTGGCTGGCGCAATTCAAATCCAGCTTCAGTTAAAATATCCAAAATGCCTTCATCTTTGATTTGTTGCTCTACTACATGCGAACCCGGAACGACCCAGGCAGTAACATGTTCCGCTTTTTTTCTTCCTTTTATGATTGAGGCAAACGCGCGAAAATCTTCAATCCTTCCATTAGTGCAACTTCCTATAAAAACATAATCTACCTTCTTTCCAAGCATCGCATCATCTTCATGAAAGCCCATGTAATTCAGTGATTTTTCGTAGCTGGCATTTCCGCTGGCAGTATCTTTTGAAACGGGAATATGTTTGCTAATGCCCATGCCCATTCCGGGATTGGTACCAAACGTAATCATCGGTTCAATATCGGCTGCATCAAAATTATATTCTTTATCGAATACCGCGTCAGCATCTGTTTTTAAAGTTTTCCAATAAGGAAGTGCCTTGTCCCACGCTTCGCCTTTGGGTGATTTATCTTTTCCTTTTAAATAAGAATAAGTTGTTTCATCCGGAGCTATCATTCCTCCGCGGGCACCCATTTCGATACTCATATTACACACCGTCATTCTACCTTCCATACTCAGATTTTCGAAAACTTCACCGGCATATTCTACAAAGTATCCTGTTGCGCCTGCTGCTGTTAACTTCGATATAACGTAAAGCGCTACGTCTTTTGCAGTAATTCCTTTTCCTAACTTCCCCGTTACTTTGATGCGCATTTTCTTAGGCTTAGGCTGCATTATACATTGCGAGGCGAGAACCATTTCTACCTCAGAAGTGCCTATGCCAAAAGCAATCGCACCAAAAGCTCCATGAGTAGATGTATGTGAATCTCCGCAAACAATCGTCATGCCAGGAAGCGTAATTCCATTTTCAGGACCAACGACGTGCACAATTCCATTCTTCGGATTATTTAATCCCCAATGTGAAATACCGTATTTAGCTGAATTTGCCTCTAATGCTTTCAATTGAATTGCAGATAGAGGATCCTGCACCGGCAAATGCTGGTTGATCGTAGGTGTATTGTGATCTGCCGTAGCAAACGTTTTATCGGCAAACATCACTGTTAATCCCCTGCTTTGCAGACCACCAAAAGCTACCGGGCTGGTCACTTCATGAATAAAATGCCTGTCAATAAAAAAGACGTCAGGGCCATCTTCAATTTTACGAACAACATGGGAATCCCAAACTTTATCAAACAGGGTAGTGGAAGTATTATTCATTTTATTTTTTTTATTAGACGCGCAAATTTCCTAAAAAACCATCAAACATTTTGCATTTAATCCAAAATGGAAGCAATGTTTTACGACTTTTTGGTAAAAGATTGCTCAAGCAATCTTTCCGGGAGGCGATCAATTTCTAACCCGTATTTTTTTTAATTTTAAGAACTGTTTTATTTTAATCTTCATCTATACCAAATACCCAAAGGCATTATCATCTTTCTTTAATTCAGTATAATTAATTTTATAAAGATTGAGGTTTTTCTTCAGAGAGGCGTAATCTTTTTTATCACTTAATTCAATACCTACCAATGCAGGCCCTGCTTCTTTGTTATTCTTTTGGATGTATTCAAACCGGGTAATGTTGTCATGAGGACCAAGCACCTCATTCACAAATTCTTTTAGGGCACCGGGCCTTTGTGCAAAGCGAATCAGAAAGTAGTGTTTTAATCCTTCATATTGTAATGACCTTTCTTTTATCTCCTGCATACGATCTATATCGTTATTGCCACCGCTGATAATACATACTACATTTTTGCCTTTTATACTTTCAGCATAATCGTCTAATGCGGCTATTGACATAGCACCCGCAGGTTCTGCAACAATCGCGTCTTCATTATACAATTGCAAAATGGTGGAACAAACTTTACCTTCCGGAACCAGGTGCATTTCATTTAAAACCTCTTTACAAATTTTATAAGTAATATCTCCCGCACGGCTTACAGATGCACCATCTACAAAATGATCAATATTTTCTACTGTAACCGGGTGGCCTGCCTTAAATGCTTCTGACATCGAAGGGGCACCTGAAGGTTCTACACCGATTATTTTTGTTGATGGAGAAAAAGTTTTAAAATAAGAACCTACTCCAGATGCCAAACCTCCACCACCGACTGGTAAAAATAAATAATCAATATGATTCATTTCTTCTAATATCTCTAACCCCACCGTTGCCTGCCCTTCAATGATTTTATAATTATCATAAGGTGGAATAAAAGTTTTATTATTTTCTTTGGTATATTTTAAAGCAGCTTCAGCACATTCTTCAAAGGAATCCCCTACAAGCTGTACCTCAACAAAACTTTCACCAAACATTTTTGTTTGTTTCACTTTTTGTTTAGGTGTTATCACCGGCATAAAAACTATACCATGGCAATTTAATTTTTTACATGAATAAGCAAAGCCCAGTGCATGGTTGCCGGCACTTGCACACACTACACCTTGATTTAATTGCTCCGGCGGCAAAGTGCTCAGCATGTTGTAAGCGCCACGGAGCTTATAAGAACGAACAACTTGCAGGTCTTCTCTTTTGAGAAATACATTGCAAAAATATTTCTGCGACAAATTTCTGTTAAGTTCGAGCGGGGTTCTGATTACGATATTTTTCAAACGCGCAGATGCATCCGCTACCCCTAATCCATCAAAGAGCGGAAATAAATTGACTTCATTATTATTAGTATCCATTATATTATTCATAAAGTCATTTAAAAAGGTTGTCAACTCTTTTGAAAGCTGACAACCTTTGAAACTTATGCTGGTTCCTGGTTTTCAGGTCTCAGACTTCTTACTGTTTTACCTGCCCGCCACATTTCGCTCTCGCGTAATTCTTTTAATTCGGCGTCTAATTTTACCCTATAATCTGCCTGGGAATTGGAATCAATAGAACGCTTTGCTTCTTTACCTGCGGCTACACTGGCGTATAGATCAGAGAATACAGGCAATGTGGCATCACGGAATTTTTTCCACCAGTCTAATGCGCCACGTTGCGCTGTGGTAGAGCAATTAGCATACATCCAATCCATTCCGTTCTCAGCTACAAGAGGCATTAAAGATTGAGTCAATTCTTCAATAGTTTCATTAAATGCTTCAGAAGGAGAGTGGCCATTTTTGCGAAGCACTTCAAATTGTGCAGCAAAAATTCCTTGTATAGCGCCCATCAAAGTTCCGCGTTCTCCGGTAAGGTCGCTGAATACTTCTCTTTTGAAATCAGTTTCAAACAAATAACCTGAGCCAATGGCAATACCCAATGCAATTACCCTGTCAAATGCTTTTCCTGTTGCATCCTGGAAGATAGCATAGCTGCTGTTTAATCCGCGTCCCTGTAAAAACATTCTTCTTAAAGAAGTGCCTGAGCCTTTGGGTGCTACTAAAAATACATCCACATCTTTGGGAGGAATAATTCCTGTCTGGTCATTATAAGTAATTCCAAAGCCATGAGAAAAATACAATGCCTTTCCTGAAGTTAAATGTTTTTTTACTGTTGGCCATAATGCTATCTGTGCAGCATCGCTAAGCAGGTAACAAATAATAGTTCCTTTTTCGAGCGCTTCTTCAATTTCAAATAATGTTTTACCTTCTACAAATCCATCCTGTACTGCTTTATCCCAGCTTTTTGAATTTTTACGCTGACCAACTATTACGTTGATACCATTGTCGCGCTGGTTCAAAGCCTGACCTGGCCCCTGAACGCCATATCCAATTACAGCTACAACTTCGTCTTTTAAAATTTTCTGTGCTTTAGATAATGGGAATTCTTCCCGTGTTACTACTTTTTCTTCTGTACCTGCAAAATTTAATGTTGCCATGTTTTTGAATTGTTTATTTGTTTATTTGTTTATTTGTTTATTTGTTAATTGCCCGACCTGCTTAACGCCGTTCGGACGGGGTTGATTCGTAAATAGAATTCTCATTTATTTATTGCTTCGCTGATAACTGATTGTTTTTTTTGTTTATTTGTCAATTTTCTTTTCATTAAAAGTTAATCGATTTCCAAAAGGGTCATTTACTTCCATACGCCATGTACCATAAAATGATTCTTCCAAACCTGGCCTATTGTATTTATATTTTTTTTCTCGCAACTTTTTATGATATTCATTTAAGCCTGTACATTCAATGTAAACTCTCGTCCCCGGAGTAGTATCACCATGATGCTCGCTTAAATGTAATGTGATTCCTTCTCCTGATACCTGCATATAAACCGGCGTATTTTCTTCAAAAGTATGTTCCCAATCTATTTGAAATCCAAGCCAATAAACATAAAATTCAATTGCTTTCTGATAATCGAATATTCTTAAAATAGGTATTACTTTTTCAACTGTCATTACGGGATTTTTATCGTGAGTGTGCCTAAACACTCAATGAAGGATTTGAAAGCACTACATGCTAAATATCTCGCTTTGTTTATCTAAAAATTCATTCTCCACTACCTCTTCGCCCGGTTGTAATTTTTCAAATTCTTTTACCTTACTGTGAAAGCTGCTACTGTCTTTAATGATTGCTACGCGGGCACTTCTTACAAATTCAATTAAGCCATAGGGTTCCAGCGCTTCAATCAATTTATCTGTTTCTTCACGATGACCGGTGGTTTCAAATACCGTAAAATCTTTGCGAATGGCTACGGCTCTTGCTCCAAATTGATGAAGTAATCTTTCTACTTTAGCCTTTTCAGCAATTGTATCTGTAGGCACTTTATACAAAGCCATTTCCTGCCAGATGATCTCATCATTGGTATTATAATAGGCTTTTAAAACGTCCACCTGTTTTTCAATCTGGCGAACTAATTTTTTTACTACTTCTGCGGTTTCTTCAATTACAATATTAAAGCGGTGTATGCCCGGCACTTCTGAAGGAGAAGTATTGAGATTTTGTATATTAATTTTTCTTCTTGAAAAAATAATAGATACCCTGTTTAGAATTCCAATCTGGTCTTCTGTATAAACCGTTATGGTATATTCCTGCTTACCCGTTATCGGTAAAGATGAATTTGACGTATTTGTTGGTTGACTGTTCATGATTAAAATTTTACTTTCTCAAAAAATAGTATTTAGAATAAACGGATTTCAGAAACGCTACAACCTTGCGGCACCATAGGAAATACATTATTTTCCTTGCCTACTATTACTTCAAGCAGGTAGGGTCCTTTTGTATCAAGCATTTTTTTAAGGCCTTCTTTTAGATTTTTTCTCTCAGAAACTTTATCTGAATCTATATGATAGGCTTTGGAAAGCGCTACGAAATCGGGACTGTCAATATTTGTAAATGAATATCTTCTCTCGTTAAATAATTCCTGCCATTGCCTTACCATTCCAAGGAAATGATTATTGAGAATAATAATTTTTACATCAATTTTGTTTTGCATAATAGTTCCCAATTCCTGCAAGGTCATCTGGAAACCTCCATCACCGACTATGGCTACCACAGTGCGGTCAGGCGTTCCCATTTTTGCACCCATGGCCGCTGGTAATCCAAAGCCCATGGTTCCAAGTCCTCCGGAGGTTACATTACTTCTTGATTGATTAAATTTTGCATATCTGCAGGCGACCATCTGGTGCTGGCCTACATCGCTTACAATTACAGCATTGCCTTCTGTTAACTCATTCAAAACTTTCATTACCTCGCCCATAGTCATGATATCCGTTTCAGGATTTAATTCCTGGTTGATGCAGATGTCAATTTCTTTTTGCCTGTATTCATTAAACTTTTGTAACCATTCTTTATGCTCTTTTTTATGAATGAGATTGGTAAGCAATGGTAAAGTTTCTTTACAATCGCCCCAAACAGGCACTGTAGTTTTTACGTTCTTGTCAATTTCAGAAGGGTCAATATCCAGGTGAATTATTTTTGCCTGCTTTGCATATTTATCTAACCTGCCTGTCACGCGGTCATCGAAGCGCATTCCCACTGCAATTAAAACATCACATTCATTGGTCAATACATTAGGGCCATAATTTCCATGCATACCAAGCATTCCAACATTTAAAGGATGATCTGTAG
>Ga0208357_1000409_pt1 | contig 35164 bp, 34 predicted proteins | sample NGESurdeep092012_6_FD_184487 | JGI IMG/M metagenome (GOLD analysis project Ga0208357, IMG submission 184487) | Arctic peat soil microbial communities from Barrow, Alaska - NGEE Surface sample F52-2 deep-092012 (SPAdes) | ecosystem: Environmental > Terrestrial > Soil > Wetlands > Peat ...
CGCATCGGAACCCTGCTCAACGCCTTCTCATCCCAAGAATGCGCCAACTACCTCAGAAACTCCGGATACGCTTCAATCTAGATGGATCAGACTCTAGGCGGCTTGCGCGGCGGTTCGTCGCCCCGGAGCATCCTCGGGATGAGCCTCGAACCACAAGGCATCCGCGCAGAAGTCAATTTCCCCAGGCCATTCGAGACTGCGGCCGCGTTCGCCGACGTGGACTTGACAGAAAACGTCCGGATCGGAAAGCGCGGCGAATACGCCTTTTCCGACCAGATGATCGAAGCGATTGACCGTGTGCTCACCATTCGCCCAGGTTACAGAGACGGTGAGGCCGCTCGCATTTGGCACCGCGTTCAGAATGGTGTTTTCTAAAACCGGCGGCACGCTAAATCCTTTCCGGCGATTGTTGGTCCTGGCATTTGATCCAATTCAGGGCTAGCTCACTCTGATGCTCTCTCGCCCAGGCCAATATAGCGCGCAGCTTTGCGGTGGGCAGGGAACCTCGTATCACGTCGAGGGTACTGATCGCGATCAATGCCTCCTGCCCCGCCAACGTCGCGTGAAAATGCGGAGGTATGTGGTCATTATAAAACATCTGGACCTTGACGCCGTCAACGATTGCTATGGTTGGCATCGCACGGCCTACCCCTTGATTTCCACCCCCATCGCGTCGGCATAGGCGCGCTTCACCGCGTCGGGCTGGCCGATCTGCCAGGCGAAGGGGCGCAGCAGGATTTGCGCGTTGGGGTCTTTGGCGAGTTGCTCGCGCGTCACGCCTCGGGTCAGGATTTCGCGGTTCATGATCGGCAGCGGGACGACCGCGCGCAGGCTCTCGTCGCGGATCACCGCCTTGGGGTCGCGGCCTTCGGCGATGGCGTCGAGGTCCTCGAAAAAGCGGCGGCGGATTTGCGCGATGCCCTTGTCGCTGGCGCCGAGATGCTCGTTCTCGCGGTCGGAAATGACGCCCTGCCCCATCCAGGCGATGAAATCCTGATTCATGATGTGGCTGGTGATCCAGCGCCCGGTGGTCTCGTCCTTGATCGGGCTGTGCCAGGTCGGGATCGAATTCTGGACATAGGGTTCGCGGTCCTGGGGCACGCGCGCGAAGAACCAGGCGACGCTGAGCGTGTGGTCGTCGTCGATCGGCACGCGCCATTCGAAATGATTGCCGGTGAAGAGGGCATTGGGCCAGAGACACACCCGGCCGATGCGCCACAGCTCGTCGCTCTCGTCCGTGTCCTCGCGCACCCGGCGATAGACGAAGCCGTAATCGAATTCGTCGAAATCCACCTTGGTGTGGCGCGGGCTATAAGGGCCGGTCTGGCCCTTCAGCCGCACGCTCCAATTCGCGTGCATCCATTCGAAATGCACCGGGTCGATGGAGTTCTCCTGGCACTGAACCCAATTGCACGGAATTTCGGAAATCACCACCTGGGCGAAGCCATTGGTCCAGGTAAACGGCTCCCAATTCGGCAAAAGCGGCGCTGGTTGTGGGCCCAGATAGGCCCAAATCATACCGGCATGCGCCCGCACCGGATAGGTCTTGATGCGGATGCGCGCCTTCATGTTGGCGTCGGGGTGCGCCATGTCCTCATAGGGCTGGGCGAGACATTTGCCGGTCTCGTCATAAAGCCAGCCGTGATAATTGCAGCGCAGGCCGCATTCCTCGACGAAGCCATAAGAGAGATCGGCGCGCCGATGCGCGCAATGCCGGTCGATCAGCCCGAAGGTGCCGCCGAGGTCCTGGTACAGCACCAGATCCTCGCCCATCAGCCGCACCGGCTTGACGCGGGTCGTGTCGTCGAACTCGCTGGCGCCGGCGATCGGATGCCAATAGCGGCGCATCAGAGTGCCCATCGGCGTACCCGGCCCGACCTCGCACAGCAGCTTGTTCTTGTCGATGGTCAGCATGTCGTTACTCCGTCACGGATCAGGCGCGATGGCCATAGAGCCACGCGATCTCGCGGTAGTCATCCGCGGCATGGCCCTCGAAGAATTTGTTGCGCAGCACGCGGCCGACGCCGCCGATGTGAAAAATGCCGCCCATGAATTCGGCCGAAATCTGCACCCGCGCCGCGCGCAGATAGCGCGCCTCCTGATAGGCCAGGAAGGCGTCGCCGACATCGCCGATGTCGCGCACGCGCTCGGCAAGGCAGATCGTGTCCTCGATCGCCTGGCAGGCACCCTGCGCGATATATTGCAGCATCGGATGCGCGGCGTCGCCCACTAGCGCGATGCGGTTGCGCACCCAGGTCGAGATCGGCGCGCGATCGACCATGGTCCAGCGCCGATCGCGCTGAATCTTCAACAGCGATTTGCGTACATAGTCGCAGCATTGCGCGTAATGCGCGTCGAGTTCCGCCTCATTGCCCCAATCGGCCGCCGGGAACGACGGCGATTTGAAGACCGCGACCTGGTTGAACAGCTCGCCGCGCCGGATCGGATATTGGACGAAATGCATGTCCGGCCCGCACCACATGATGACATTGTCCAGGCCGGCATGCTCCGACACCTCCGCGATCGGAATGGCGCCGCGATAGGCGACAAAGGGAAAGGTGCGTGGCGGCCCGTCATCGGCGATGAATTTCCGGGTCGGCGACCACAGCCCGTCGGCCCCGACCAGCGCCGCGCAATCATAGACCGTGCCGTCGTCACAGGTGACGCGCGCACCGGTGACCTTGTCCTCGATCGCGACGGCGTCGCGCCCGGTCTCCAGCGTGATGCGGCTTTCGGCGCGGCACGCCGCCAGCAGCACATTCAGGAGATCGGAGCGGTGCATCACCAGATAGGGATAGCCGAAGCGCGCGACGAACGGCTCGCCGAGATCGAAGGCGGTGACGATTTCGCCCGAAATCGCATCGCCCCAGACCATGCGGCGCGGCGCCACCGCGAATTTCCTGATCTCGCCGAGGACGCCGAGCCGGTCGAGCGCGCTCGATGCGTTGGGCGCCAGTTGCAGCCCGGCGCCGATTTCGCCAAATTCCGGCGCCTTTTCGATGACATGGACGCGGGCGCCGGCATGCGCCAGCCCCAGCGCGGTCGCGAGCCCGCCGATGCCGCCGCCGATGACCAGGAATTCATGATCGCTCACGCGTCCCACCTATCTCACGCCCTATTGTGTCCCAGCATTACCCCCGGCAAAATCGCGCCGCTACCATAAAAGGCACCGCACCGATGAACCTCCTGTCGCCGATCCAGCTTGGGTCCTATCGCCTGCCGAACCGGATCGCGATGGCGCCGATGACCCGCAACCGCTGTGCCCCCGGCAATGTGCCGACCGCGCTAAACGCGCTCTATTACGCCCAGCGCGCGTCCGCCGGCCTCTTGATCACGGAAGGCACGCCGGTCTCGGCGTTCGGGGCGTTCCCGATGCCGACACCCGGCATCTACACCGAAGAACAGGCCGCGGGCTGGGCGCTGACGACGGAGGCGGTCCATCGCGCCGGCGGCCATATCTTCATGCAACTTTGGCATTGTGGCCGCGCCTCGCACCCGACGGCGCTGCCGGACGGGGTCGCGCCGGTGGCGCCTTCGGCGGTGAAGATGGAGCATCCGGTGCGGCCGGGCCGGCCGCCCCACGCCATGCCGCGCGCGCTGGACCTCGACGAGATTCCGGGCGTGATCGATGAATTCGTGCGCGGCGCCCACTATGCCAAGGCGGCCGGCTTCGACGGCGTCGAACTGCATGGTGCCAATGGCTATTTCCTCGATCAGTTCCTGCGCGACAAGACCAACCGGCGCACCGACAAATATGGCGGCAGCATCGAGAATCGCGCCCGCCTGGGCCTTGAGGTGACGGCGGCGGTGGCCGAGATCTGGGGCGCCGACAAGGTCGGCTATCGCCTGTCGCCGTCCAGCGCCCATAACGACATCGCCGACAGCGATCCCCATGCCACCTTCACCCATATGGTCAAGGCACTGGACCGCTTCGGTCTCGCCTATCTCCATCTGGTCGAGCCGCAGCCCGAATTTCCGGTGGTGCCCGGCGATCCGCTGGTCGCCGCCTATTTCCGCCCCCATTGGCGCGGCACGCTGATCGCCAATTCGGGCTATACGCGCCAGCGCGCCGATGCCGCGATCGCGTCGGGCGCCGCCGATATGGTGTCGTTCGGCAATCCCTATATCGCCAATCCCGATCTGGCGGAGCGGTTGCGGCTCGGCGTGGCGCCGGTGGAGCCCGACCGCGCCACGGTCTTCATCAACGAGCCGCGCGGCCTGATCGACTACCCGACCCTGGCGGCGGCGGAATAGCGCGGAATAGCGGGCCGCCCTTGTCTTTCGCCGGTCGCGCCGCTATAACCCCGCGCTTCGGCTGGTCGAGGCTTAATCACGGGCATGCCTCCGACCGCGAATTAACTCCCTGATTGAAAGGACGAAAATGCCCAAGATGAAGACCAAGTCCGGAGCGAAGAAACGCTTCGGCCGCACCGCCACGGGCAAGATCACGTCGGCGAACGCGCATAAGCGCCATCGCCTGATCTCCAAATCGAAGCGCGCCAAGCGCAATGGCAAGGGCACGGTTACCCTGCAGCCGGGCGATACCCGGCTGGTGCTGACCTATATGCCGTATCTCAGGGGCTAGGCGATGGCACGCGTCAAACGGGGCGTCACCACCCACGCCCGCCACAAGAAAATCCTGAAGCTGGCCAAGGGCTACCGTGGCCGCTCCAGCACCAATTTCCGCATCGCCGTCGAAAAGGTCGAGAAGGCGCTGCGTTACGCCTATCGCGACCGCCGCGCCAAGAAGCGCAATTTCCGCGCTTTGTGGATTCAGCGCATCAATGCCGGCACCCGCGAATTGGGCATGACCTATTCGCAGTTCATCGCCGGCGCCGCCAAGGCCGGCATCGAGCTCGACCGCAAGATCCTGGCCGATCTCGTGGTCCATGAGCCCGAGGTCTTTAAGGCGATCGTGATGCAGGCACAGGCGGCGCTGGGCAAGGCGGCCGCGGCATGAACCGCGCGGCGATCCGACTCTAGGCCCCGCGCGGCGGTGTATGTAAAGTCGGGACACGAATCCCGGCTGCGATGGAAGGGGCCGGTCGGCCCCTTTTTCATGAGCGACGCACATGGATGAACAATCGACCCGCCATCGGCTCTATGAAGATTACATCGCCGTCACGCTGCGCGAGATTGGCGCGGCGCTGGACCGCGACACGCTGGATCGCGTTCGCGTCGCGGCGATGGGCCGCAACGGCCAGATCACGCAATGGCTGAAAGGGCTGGGCCAGCTCGCGGCGGAGGCGCGGCGGGCCGAAGGCGCACTGCTCAACCGGATCAAGACCGAGATCGAGCACGCGCTCGGCCATGCCACCAAAAAATTCGAGGATGCGGCGCTGACGGCGCGGCTCGCGACCGAGCGCGTCGATATCACGCTGCCGGTGAAGGCCGAGATCGCCGGCCGCATCCACCCGATCAGCCAGACCATCGCCGAGGTGGTGGCGATCTTCGGCGAGATGGGATTTCGCGTCGCCGAAGGCCCGCATATCGAAGAGGATTTCTATAATTTCACCGCGCTGAACATCCCGCCCGAGCATCCGGCGCGACAGGAGCACGACACGTTCTATTTCCCGGAGTCGGGCGGCCAGCGCAAGCTGTTGCGCACCCATACCTCGCCGGTGCAGGTCCGCACCATGCTGTCGTCGAAGCCGCCGATCCGCATCATCGTGCCGGGGCGCACGTTTCGCAGCGACCATGACGCGACCCATTCACCGATGTTCCATCAGGTCGAGGGGCTGGTGATCGACGAGACCACCCATATGGGCCAGCTCAAGGGCTGCCTCATCGATTTCTGCCGCGCCTTCTTCGCCATCGACGATCTGCCGGTGCGGTTCCGCGCCAGCTATTTTCCCTTCACCGAGCCGTCGGCCGAGGTCGATATCGGCTGTTCCCGCGCCGGCGGCGAATTGAAGATCGGCGCCGGCGGCGACTGGCTGGAGATTCTCGGCTGCGGCATGGTCAATCCGAAAGTGCTGGAGCATGGCGGCATCGATCCGGCGCGCTATCAGGGCTTCGCCTTCGGCATGGGGATCGAGCGTATCGCGATGCTGAAATACGGCATCCCCGATCTGCGCACCTTCTATGACAGCGACCTGCGCTGGCTGCGCCATTACGGCTTCCTGCCGCTCGACGTGCCGTCGATGGTCGGGGGCTTGTGATGGCTATCGTCGATCATATTCTTGTCGTCTTGGCCCGCGAAGGCGGGCCATCCACGAATTTTCCCTCTTTTATGGACGCCGCGGTCCGCCTTCAGAAAAACAATTCGTGGATGCCCCGGCTGATCCCCCGACCAAGTCGGAGGAGGGGCAAGGCGAATTTGATTGGTCGAACGGGAACACCGTCATGAAGACGACGCTCGGCTGGCTCAAGGACCATATCGATCTCACGGCCTCGTTCGACGAGATGGTGGCGGCGCTGGCGATGCGTGGCCTCGAAGTCGACGGCATTGAGGACCGCGCCAAGGACTTGAAGCCCTTCATCATCGCGCGCGTGGTCTCGGCCGAGCCGCATCCCAATGCCGACAAGCTGAAGCTCTGCCGGGTCGATACCGGCCGGGGCGAGGTTCAGGTGGTGTGCGGCGCGCCCAACGCGCATGCGCCGATGCTCGGCGTGTTCGCGCCGGTCGGATCGGTCATTCCGCGCACCGGCGCGGTGCTGAAGGCCAGCGCCATTCGCGGCGTCGAGAGCCAGGGCATGCTGTGCTCGGGCTATGAGCTGGGGTTGAGCGACGATCACACCGGCATCATCGAGCTGCCGGACGGGCTGACCCCCGGCACTGGCTTCGCCGCCGCCATGGGCCTCGACGATCCGGTGCTCGACATCAAGATCACCGCCAACCGCGCTGATTGTCTCGGCGTGCATGGTCTTGCCCGCGATCTCGCGGCTTCCGGCCTCGGCGCGTTGAGCCCTCGACCGATCGACGCGGTTCCGGGCAAATTCCCCTCGCCGATCGCGGTGCATCTCGCCGGCCCCGATGATCGGGCCTGTCCGCTGTTTCTCGGCCGGCTGGTGCGCGGCGTGCGCAACGGTCCGTCGCCGGACTGGCTGCGCGATCGCCTCCTTGCCATCGGCCTGCGACCGATTTCGGCGCTGGTCGATATCACCAATTTCATGACCTTCGACCGGGGGCGGCCGCTGCATGTCTTCGACGCTGGCAAGATCGATGGCGACCTCGCGGTGCGCGGCGCGCGGCCCGGCGAAACGCTGCGCGCGCTCGACGGGCGCGACTACGCGCTCGACGGCGACATGACCGTGATCGCCGACAATGATGCGGTGCTGAGTCTCGGCGGCGTCATCGGCGGCGAGAGCACCGGGTGCTCTGACGCCACCAATGATGTGTTCATCGAGGCGGCGCTGTTCGACCCGGTGCGCACCGCCGCCACGGGCCGCAAGCTCGGCATCCAGAGCGACGCGCGCTATCGCTTCGAGCGCGGCCTCGATCCCGAATTCGTCCGCCCCGGCCTGGAACTGGCGACCCGGCTGGTGCTGGAATTATGCGGCGGCGAGCCGAGCGAGATCGTCACGGCGGGCGCGGTGCCGGTCTGGCGCCGCCAGATCGCGTTCCGCCCCGCGCGCACCGAGTCGCTCGGCGGCCTCGATCTTGAGGCGAAGGAGCAGCGGCGCATCCTGGAGGCGCTCGGCTGCACCATCGCGGGCGACGGCGAGACCGTCTCGGTCGCGCCGCCCTCCTGGCGCGCCGATCTGGTCGGCGAGGCCGATCTGGTCGAGGAGGTGCTGCGCATCCACGGCTATGACAAGATTCCAGCGGTGCCGCTCAAGCGCGATTCCGATCTGCCGAAGCCGGCGATCGATGCGGCCCAGGGCCGGGCCGGTTTCGTGCGCCGGGCGCTGGCGTCGCGCGATCTGATCGAGGCGCTGACCTTCTCGTTCCTGCCGGTGGAACAGGCCGACCTGTTCGGTGGCGCGCCGCCGCACTTGCGCGTGGTGAACCCGATCGCCGCCGGGCTCGACCAGATGCGGCCCTCGATCCTGCCCAACCTGTTGATGGCGGCGCAGCGCAATGCCGACCGGTTCGAGCCCAATGCGGCGCTGTTCGAAATCGGCCCCCAATATCGCGACGACACGCCGGCGGGCCAGGAGGAGATGGCGACCGGCGTGCGCGTCGGCCGCGCCGGCGTCAAGCGCTGGGACGATCCCGCCAGGCCGGTCGATGCCTTCATGGCGAAGGCCGATGCGCTGGCGGTGCTGGCGGCGGCCGGCATCGCGCCGGAGAATGTGCAGGTCAGCGCCGATCCGCCCGCCTGGTATCATCCGGGCCGCGCAGGCACGCTGAAATTGGGGCCGAAACGGCTTGGCCATTTCGGCGAGTTTCACCCCGGCGTGCTGGCGGCGCTCGGCGTCGATGGGCCGGCGGTCGGCTTCGAGATTTTTCTCGATGCCATCCCGCTGCCGCGCGCTAAGGGCCGCGCCCGCCCGCTGTTGCGGCCGTCGCCGTTTCAGCCGGTGGAGCGCGACTTCGCCTTCATCGTGGTGGCCGACCTGCCGGCCGAGACGCTGTTGCGCGCGGCGCGCAATGTCGACAAGAAGCTGGTGACGCAGGTGCGGCTGTTCGATGTCTATCAGGGCAAGGGCATCGAGGCGGGTCAGAAATCGCTCGCCATCACGGTGCGCCTGCAACCGGCGGACGCGACCCTCACCGACGCGCAAATCGAGGGCTTTTCCAAGAGCCTGATCGCGGCGGTGGAAAAGGCGACCGGCGGCAAATTGCGAAGCTGACGCGCCTACGTCAAATCATACGCCCGCTCGCCGTGGGTCACGAGGTCGAGGCCCTCGATCTCCTGCTCGCGGCCGACGCGCGGGCGCGTCACCGCGCCGATCAGCTTTATCAGGACGAAGGTCGCGACCACCGACCATAGCGCCACGCCGGCGACGGTGACGATCTGCACGATCAATTGCCGCCCCGGTCCCATGCCGGCGGCGAAGCCGACGCCGCCCAGCGCCGGCATCGCCAGAATCGCCACCAGGATCGAGCCGGCGATGCCGCCGACGCCATGCACCGCGAACACATCCAAAGTATCGTCGATGCGAAAGCGCTGCTTGATGAGGTTGGTCGCGAAGAAGCACACCGTGCCGCCGGCGATGCCCAGCGCGATCGCGCCCATCGGCCCGACATAGCCCGAGGCCGGGGTGATGGTGGCAAGGCCGGCCACCGCGCCGGTGACGAGGCCGATCGAGGTCGGCTTGCCGACGCGCAGCCACTCGATCACCATCCAGGTCATCGCGGCGGCGGCGGCGGCGAGGTGCGTCGCCATGATGGCATAGCCGGCCGAGGCGTCGGCGGCGAGCGCGCTGCCGCCGTTGAAGCCGAACCAGCCGACCCACAGCATGCCGGCGCCGGCCATGGTCATGCCGGGGCTGTGCGGCGGGATCAGATGGTGGGGAAAGCCGCTGCGCGCGCCGATCAGGATCGCCGCCACCAGCGCCGAGACGCCCGCCGTGGTGTGCACCACGATGCCACCGGCGAAATCGAAGACATGGGCACGCGCCGCCCAGCCGCCGCCCCACACCAGATGCGCCACCGGCAGATAGACCACCACCAGCCACAGCGCGCTGAACAGGAGGACGAAGGGGAAGCGCACCCGCTCGGCGAAGGCGCCGACGATCAGCGCCGGGGTGATGATGGCGAAGGTCATCTGGAACAGCGCGAACACGATCTCCGGGATATGCATGCCCGGCGCCCCGCCGAGGCCGGCGAGGAACGCCTTGCCGAAGCCGCCGATCAGCCCGCCGCCGTCGCTGAACGCGAGGCTATAGCCGAACACCGCCCAGATCAGCGACGCGATGCAGCAGATCGCGAAGCAATGCATCAGCATGGAGAGGAAGTTGCGCGCGCGGATCAGCCCGCCGTAAAACAGCGCCAGGCCGGGCAGCGTCATGAACAGCACCAAGGCCGAGGCGGCGAGGACCCAGGCGGTGCTGCCGGTATCGATCGTTTGCAAGGCGTTCCCCCGATGATTTTGCGGGCTGATACTGGCGAAGCGACCCTGCCTGTTCAATGAGCAAGATGGCGCGGGGCGGATGAATTGCTTATCGTCCGCGCAGGGGGAAACGCCATGGTCACTTTCGCCAAGATCGAAAAAGCGGCGGTCGCGCGGATCGGGCGGGAAGAGCTCGACCATCGCCTGACGACCCGGCTCCAGCCGCTGAAGAATGCGGCGGCGCTGCGCCAGGTCCCGGACGACCGCTATCTGTCGCTGATCGGCCTGCGGATTTTCCGGGCGGGGCTAAAGCATGACATGGTCGATGCCAAGTGGCCGGCGTTCGAGGCGGCGTTTCATGGCTTCGATCCCCACCAGGTCCGTGCCATGCGCGACGAGGAGATCGAGGCGCTGATGAAGGATGCGCGCCTCATCCGCCATCTCGGCAAGCTGCAGGCGGTCCATGCCAATGCCGCCGCGATCGTGGCGCTGGCGGCGGAGAAAGGCGGCGTCGGCGCCTATCTCGCCGCCTGGCCGGGCGAGAATATCGTCGGGCTATGGGACGATCTGGCCCGGCGCTTCGCCCATCTCGGCGGCGGCTCCGGGTCGCAATTCCTGCGCATGGCCGGCAAGGATACGTTCGTCTTGAGTGACTGGGTGGTGAAGGGCCTGAACCATTGGGGCGCGTTCGCGGGCACGCCCAAGGGCAAGGGCGACCGCGCCAAGGTCCAGGCGGCGTTCAACGGCTGGGCCACGGAAACCGGCAAGCCGCTGGCGCATCTCTCGATGATCGTCGCGGCCTCCGTGACGTGATGGCCGACAGCGCGATTCGCGGCCGCCTGCTAGGCTTCACCCGCGCGCCCTCGGGCGCGGGTGACGCCGCCAGCTATAGCTATATCGAGGACGGCATCGTCCTGGTGGCGGACGGCCGCATCGCGTCGGTCGGCGCGGCGCGCGATCTGGCGGCGCGGCTGCCGGCGGGATTGCCGGTCGCGCATCATCCCGATGCGCTGATCATGCCCGGCTTCATCGACACGCATATCCATGTGCCGCAGACCCAGGTGATCGCGTCCTATGGCGCCCAGCTCCTCGACTGGCTGGAGAAATACACGTTTGTTGAGGAACAGAGGTTCAGCGATCTCGACCATGCCGCGCGCAACGCCGAATTCTTCCTCGACGAACTGGCGCGCAACGGCACCACCACCGCCTGTTGTTATGGCACGGTGCACGCGGCTTCGGTCGAGTCGCTGTTCGCCGCCGCCGAGGCGCGCGGCGCCGGCATGATCGCCGGCACCGCGATCATGGATCGCAACGGGCCGCCGGCGCTGCTCGCGGCCGGCCGCGACGGCATTGCCGAGAGCCGCGCCTTGATCCGGCGCTGGCACGGCACCGGGCGCCAGCGCTATGCGGTGACGCCGCGCTTCGCCATCACCTCGACGGACGGCCAGCTCGCGGCGGCGGGCGCGCTGCTGCGCGAATTTCCGACCGTCTACCTGCAAACCCATCTTGCCGAGAACCGGGACGAGATCGCGGCGGTGCGGCGCCTCTTCCCGGACGATCCCAGCTATACCGCGGTCTATGCCCGCGCCGGCCTGTTGGGGCCGCGCGCGCTGCTGGGCCATTGCATCCATCTCGACGATGGCGAGATCGCGCTGTTGCGTGACAGCCGCGCCGTCGCGGTGTTCTGTCCCACCTCCAATCTCTTTATCGGCAGCGGCCTGTTCGATCGCGCGCGCCTGGCGGCGGCCGGCGTGCGCATCGGCCTTGCGACCGATGTCGGCGGCGGCACCTCCTATTCGATGCTGCGCACCGCCGCCGAAGCCTACAAGGTGCTGCAATTGCAAGGCCAGAACCTGCCGGCGCTGGCGGCGTTCGACATGATGACGCGCGGCAACGCGGCTTCGCTGGGCCTCGACGGCGAGATCGGCACGCTGACCCCGGGCGCCTATGCCGATCTGGTGGTGCTGGACGCGCGCGCGACGCCGGCGATGGCCTATCGCATGGCGGTGGCGCGTGACCTCGAAGAGGAATTATTCGTGCTGATGACGCTCGGCGACGATCGCGCGGTGGCGCGGACCTATATTCGCGGCGTCGCCAACTTCTTTTCCCTCTCCCCCCGCTTCGCGGGCGGGAGAGGGAAAAAACTGAAAACTGACGACTGACGACTGAAAACTGAAAACCGGTTCACTCCTCCTCGCCGCCATCCGCCGCCGCCCATTCCTTGACCCGCGCCAGATGCGCGTAATCATTATAGCGCGGGGCGTATTCGGCGCGCGGCACGGCGGCGTAGGGCGTTGCCGGATCGTCATAGGCGGCGATCAGGTGCCGCAAGCCCGGCAGCGCCGCGTCGATCAGCCGGCGCAGCTCGGCATCGTCCTTGGCCAGCGCGCGGATTTCGCCGGGCGGCTCGCCGCCGCGCAACTGCCAGAACTCCAGCGCCATGACCGGGCTGGCGATGCGCGGGAAGCCGCCGGCCTCGGCCATCGCGGCCTCCAGCGGCAATTGCGGGGCATAGCCGCGCTGCCATTCGAGGGTCCGGGGCAGGGTCCCGGTCTTGTAATCGACGATGGCGAGGCCGCCGGCGCGCAGCGTGTCGATGCGGTCGGCCTTGGCGGTTAGGGTGAAGTCGGCGAACGGCGCGGCGATGACGAACTGGCCTTCGATCTCGCTGCGGATATGAACCAGCGTCGCGCGCCGCGCGATCTCGGCCTCGATGAACCAATGGGCCACCCGCAGGAAGCGCGGCCACCAGAAGGTGCGCAGCGCCGGCCGATCGGCGAAGGCGGCGAATTCCGCCGCGCCGATCGCGATCAGCCGCGCCGCCGCGTCGGCCGGCAGCGCGTCGGGAAAGGCGCGCAGAAACGCATCGAGCGCCGCATGAATGAAATTGCCGCGCGCCGCCGCGTCCGGCGCGGCGTCGATCGGCTCCAGCGCGCGCAAGCCCAGAATGTGCCGCGCATAGACGGAATAAGGATCGCGGATCAGCGTCTCGATCTGCGTCACCGCCAATCGTCGCGGCCGGTCCCCGACCGGCGGTCGCGGCCGGGGCTGTTCGGCGCGCCGCCATTGCGCGACGGGCGGCGTGTCGAGCTGACGCTGCCAGGCGAAGGGTTCGGGGGAACTGGTCAGCCACCCAGCGAGGCCGGCGGCGCGCAGCACCGTCTCCAGCCGCAACAGCCAGCGCGATGGCACGGTCGGCGTGCCCTCGACCCGCGCCGCGCGGGTCAGCCACACGGTGCGCGCGCCCAGCCCTTGCGCGAAATCGTGGGCGGCGACCCCGATGCGTTCCTCCGGCGCCGGCAGGCCGAAGGCCTGGCGCATTGGCCGCGACAGAAAGGCGTCGCTTTCGATCTGGGGCGGCCAGACGCCTTCGTTGAGGCCGCCCAGAATCATCACGTCGGCACGTTGCAGCCGCGCTTCGAGCAGGCCCCAGATCGCGAGGCGCGGATGCAGCCCATAACGCGGCCGCACCACCCGGCCGACCATCAGCGCCTCGAACAGCGCCGGATAATCGCCGCCCGCGACGGCGGGAAAATCGCCGGCGGCGGTCATCAGCTCGGCGATGAATTGCGCCGCGGTCTCGCCCGCCGCCTCACCCCACAGCCGGTCGGCGCCGGTCTGGTCGCGGCTGGCGGCAAGCTGCTCGGCGGCGGCGACATGCGCGGTCACGATGGCGGTTAGCGCGCCGCCCGGCCCGGCAAGCACGTCCGTCAGCGGCGTCAGCGCCCGCTCCAGCCGGGTCACCAGATCGGCCAGCGCGGCATCCTCGGGCGGCAGCGCCTGGCGCAATCCCGCGAGGCCCGGCGCCGGGCGCGGCCCGCGCAGGCACAGCCGCTCCAGCCGCCGCACGCGGCCACGAAAGATCTCGGGCGCCAGACCACTCGCCGCCAGCGGATGCTTGAGCAAGGCCAGCAGCGGCAACGGTGCGAAGTCGGCTGTCGCCGCCTCCAACAACAGGCGCAGGAACACCGCCGGCGGCGTCTGGTCCAGCGGCACGCCGGCGCTGTCGTCGATCTCGATCCGCCAGCGCTTCAGTTCGGCGGCGACCCGCCGGGCCAGCGCGCGATCCGGCGTCACCAGGGCGGCGGTCTGGGTCACGTTCTCCAGCGCCTGGCGCATCAACAGCGCGATCAGCTCGGCCTCTTCCTGAGCGCCGGCGCAATCGAGCCGCCGCACCCCGTCGATGGCGTGGGCGCCGATCGGTGCCCCGGCCGCGATGCCGCGCCAGCGGTCGGTCTCGCCCGCCGGCGCCAGCGCCGCGCGCACCAGGTGACGGCGCGGGGGGATCGCGGCGGGCGCGCCGGTCCAGCCCGGTATCCGCTCCGGCACCAAACCGAACCGCGCCAGGAGACGGGCATGGAGATGCTGGGGGTGAGTGGCGTCGGCGGCCACCGTGTCGAGGCTGGCGGAATCGAGATCGAGGCCGGCCAGCACGATTTCGCCTTGCGGCAGGCGGGCCACGGCGGCGATCAGATCGGCAACGGCGGCGATGCCGCCCGACAGGCCGGCGGCGATCATCGGCCCCGGCGGCGGCGCGCGCTCCCACGCCGCGATGCGCGCCGCCAGCACTTGGTTGCGGCGCTCCGCCGGGTCGAACGCGCCGTGCGCCGCGAGCAGCCTCGGCCAGTGCGTCGTGACGATGCCCAGGAATTTCAGGACCAATTGCCAATGCTCGGCGAATTTGTCGGGGGCAAGCTGGGCCAGCGCCGCCATGTCGGCGCGTGCCGTCTGTACCTCGTCGAGAAACCCCGCCAGCGCCCGCGCCAACGGCACTGCCTGGCCCGGCGTCAACAGCCCGGCGCCGCCGCCCTCGCCCCATTTCAGCACCAGTTGCGCCAACAGCAATTGCCGGCGCAGCGGCGTCAGCGCCGGCGGCAGGTCGAGGCCGCCTTCATCGTCCGACAGCGGCATATCCTCGGCGTCGAGATCGCCGACCGGGACGAGGCGCGGTAGCAGCAGCGCCCGCCCGGCGCTGGCGCGCAGGAACGCCTCGGTCAGGCTGCGCACCGCGCGCCGCGTCGGCAGCAGAATCGTGGTGCGGGTCAGCGCCAGCGGATCGCCGCCGCCACGCGGCAAGAGGCCGGCGACCAGCGTGTCGAGAAACGGCAATTCCGGGGGGATGGTATAGAACGCGGCCACGCCGCTCAGCGTTCGACGCGCCGGGTCGCGAGCCGCCGCTCCACCTCGCTCAAGCCGCGCGGCGTCTCGAGATGATACCACTCGCCGTCATGGACGATGCCGTAGAGCCGGCCCGCCTCGATCGCGCGGGTCCAATAGGGGCGCAGCGGAAATTTGCCGGGCGTCGCGCCCGCGAAGAAGCGGCGATGCAGGATTTGAATCGCGGCAAAATAATGCGGCGCGATCTCGGTCTCCTCGCGCCAGCGCAACAGGCCGGTCTGGTCGATCATGAAATCGCCCGGCCCGTTCAGCCCGACGGCGGTGACGGTGCGCTGCATCAGCAACAGCCCGTCCATGGTGTCGGGGTCGAATGCCTGCGCCAGCCGCAATAGCGCCGGGCGCTTGCCGCTGAGCCAGAACACATCGGCATTGATGACGTAGAACGATTCCCCGAGGCTGGGCAGCACCTGAACGATGCCGCCGCCGCTGTCGAGCAGTTCCTCCTCCGGCGACAGCACGATCTCGACATCGCGGCGGCGCGCGAGATGCTCGGCCAGCATGTCGCTTTTATAATGAATGTTGACCACGATGCGCTTGACCCCGACCGCCGCGAGCCGGTCGATGGCGTGATCGATGATCGGCTTGCCGCCGACCGGGATCAGCGCCTTGGGCATGGTCTCGGTGATCGGCCGCATCCGCATGCCGAGGCCGGCGGCCTTGATCATCGCGGTTTCGGGCACGGTCATGCGGACACCTGTTCCGGCACGCGGCGCCATGCCGGCGGCACCGAAGCGTCGAACCAGGCGCGCACCGGCGCCAGCGCGGGATGCCGCAAATTCCCCTCCAGCAGCCCCCATATGCGCGGAATGTGCACCAGGTATTGGGGCTTGCCGTCGCGTAAGTGGAGACGCGCGAACTGGCCGATATTCTTGGCGTGGCGCTGGGCGGCGACCACCGCGCACGAGACCAGGAACCCATCGCGGTCCAGCGCCGGCATGGCGGCGAGATAGCGTTCGATCATCCGCCCACGCAGCGCCGGCGCGACGTCGCGGCGCTCATCCTCCAACAGCGACATCAGATCATAGCTGGCGGGGCCGCGCACCGCGTCCTGAAAGTCCAAGAGGCCGCACGCCGCGACCCCGTCGCGGCCATCGAGCCGCATCAGATTGTCGACGTGGTAATCGCGCAGCACCAGGGTCGCCGGCGCCGCGTCCGCCGCCGCCAAAACCGCGCGCCAGCAATCGAGGTAATCCTGGCGCAGGCGGTCCGGCACCGGGTGGCCCGCGACGAGGCGCGGATACCAATCGACGAAGCGCACCGCCTCATCAAGAAAAAGTACCGTGTCGTAGGCCGGAAGCATAGCGAATGATACCCGAATGATACCCTGATGAAGCGCCGCCAATACGTCGATGGCGAGGGCATAAAGCGGCTCCTCCGGCTCGCCCGCCGCCAGAAGACGCGTGTAGGTTCCGTCGCCGAAATCCTCCAGCAGCAGCAGCCCTTGCTCGCGCTGCTCGGCGTGGATCGCCGGCACGCTGAGGCCCTGCGCCGCCAAAATGCGCTGAACCGCGAGGAACGGGCGGACGTCTTCCTGGGGCGGCGGCGCGTCCATCAGGATGGCGCGATCGCGCCCGCGCGTCAGCCGCTCATACCGCCGGAACGACGCATCCATGGCCAGCGGGCGGCGCGCCGCCTCGCCCCAGCCCGCGCCCGCCAGAAACGCCGCGATCAGCGCCGCGCGTTCAGCCATCGCCCGCCCCCGCGATCAATTCCCGCCAGCGCGCCGCGCCGCTCAGGGTGGCGACGCGCCCCTCGGGCGCGGCGCCCGCCGCCAAGGCGAGGCTCAGCCGCTGTTCCGGCAACAAGACGGCGATGCGCTCGGGCCATTCGATCAGGCTGACGCCCTCGGCCCAGGCATCCTCGATGCCCAGCTCATAGACCTCTTCGGGCGCCTCCAGCCGATAGAGATCGAAATGCCAGATCGGCGGCCGGCCCGGCAAGGCATAGGTCTCCACCAGGGTGAAGGTCGGGCTCGGCACCTCTTCGTCGCCCCGGCCCAGCGCGCGGATGAAGGCCCGGGCGAAGCTGGTCTTGCCGCTGCCCAGCGGCCCCGACAGCGCGATGGTGTCGCGCGCGCGGGCGCCGGCGGCAATCCGCGCCGCCAGCCGCCCGGTGGCCGCCTCGTCGCGCAACATAAGGGTGATCGCGCTCATGCCTATTCTCTATGCCGTTTCGCCGCGCCGGGGCAACAAGGGCGCGATGCGGGATTGCGCGGCGCGACGCGCGCGGCCATCCTGCGCCGCGAAAGGAACCCCGATGCAGCGTAAGGATGTCGCGATTATCGGCGCCGGGCCGGTCGGGCTTTTTGCCGTCTTCGAATGCGGCATGCTGGGGCTGAGCTGTCACGTCATCGACGTGCTCGACATGGCCGGCGGGCAATGCGCCGCGCTCTATCCCGAGAAGCCGATCTACGACATTCCGGGCTATCCCGTAATCGAGGCGCAGGAACTGATCGCGCGGCTCGGCGAGCAGGCGGCGCCGTTCGCCCCCGCCTATCATTTCGGCCAGCGCATCGACGGGCTGGCCGCTCTGCCCGACGGCGGCTTCCGCCTCACCACCGCGAGCGGCCACGCCATCGAGGCCGGCGCGGTGATCGTGGCGGCCGGGGTCGGCGCGTTCGGCCCCAACCGGCCGCCGCTCGACGGTATCGAGCAATATGAGGGCGTGAGCGTCTTTTATCTGGTCCAGCGGCGCGAGGATTTTCGCGGCCGCCGCGTGGTGATCGCCGGCGGCGGCGACAGCGCGATCGACTGGGCGCTGTCGCTGGCGGAACTCGCGGCGCACATCATGCTGGTGCATCGGCGCGATAAATTCCGCGCGGCGCCCGAATCGCTGGCGCGGCTCGAACGGCTCTGCGCGCAAGGCAAGATCGAGCTGGTGGTGCCGTATCAGCTCCATGCCCTCAATGGCGCCGACGGCGCGTTGAACGCGGTGCTGGTCGCCGATCTCGAAGGCAATCTTAGGCGGCTCGATGCGGACCGGCTGCTGCCGTTTTTCGGCCTCTCGATGAATCTGGGGCCGATCGCCGAATGGGGGCTGGCGCTGGACCAGCACCATATCGCGGTCGATCCCGCGACCTGCGCCACCTCCGTGCCCGGCATCTTCGCCATCGGCGACATCGCCACCTATCGCGCCAAGCTGAAGCTGATTCTCACCGGCTTCGCCGAGGCGGCGCAGGCGGCGCGCGCGATCTTCCCCCTGGCGCGGCCGGGCGCGGCGCTGCATTTCCAATATTCCACCACCACCGGCGTGCCGGGCCAGTCCGCCGGATAATCGCCGGGCGTGAGGCTTGAGCGGGGCTTGCCGTGCGTGTCGGCGTGATTAGAGGCGATCCGACTCCATGGGCGGATCGGGCAGATAGCAGATCACGGCGGTGCCGATGCCGGGCACCGAGTCGAGTTCGACATGCCCGCCATGCAGCTCGATGATGCTTTTGACCAGCGCCAGGCCCAACCCGACGCCGCCGCCCCGGGTCGGCGCCGCGCCGCGCTCGAACTTGTCGAAGATGCGGGTCAGATCGCCGGCGGGGACGCCCTTGCCGGTGTCGGAGACGCTGAGCGCGACGCCGTTTTCGGTGCGGCGCGCCGCCAGCGTCACCTCGCCGCTGGCATCGGTGAATTTGAAGGCGTTGGAGAGCAGGTTGAACATCGCCTGCTTCACCCGGCGCGGATCGACCGTGATGGTGCCGATATCCTGGGGACAATCGAGCCGGAACGCGACCCCCCGCGCGCGCGCGCGCTCATGCGCCAGCGTGTGGAGGCTCGCCAGCAGGTCGCGGACCTCGATCGTGCGCGGCTCCAGCGTCAGATAGCCGGCCTCGATGGTCGAGAGATCGAGGATATCCTCGATCAGCGCCGCCAGCGCCTGGGCGCTGTCGAGAATGCCCTGGCCATATTCCATCTGGCGCTGATTGAGCTGGCCGAAATATTGCTGCGCCAGCAATTCGGCGAAGCCGATGATGACATTGAGCGGGGTGCGCAGCTCATAGGAGACGTTGGCGATGAATTCGCTTTTCAGCCGGTCGGCGGCCTCCAGCGCGTCGTTGCGCTCGCCGAGCGCGGTCGCGAGGCGCGTCGTATCGGTGATGTCGAGATAGCGGCACAGGATGTTGCCGTCCGGCAGCGGCACGGTGGCGAATTGCAGGATAGAGCCGTCGCGGCGCTCCAGCCGCTCGTTGGTCGCGGCGTGGCTCATGAAGCGCGCGACCAGCTCGCGCCGCTGCGCCGGCCAATCCTTGCCCCGATCGATCAGCGTCCGCGATTTCTCGACGATCTCGTTGACATGCGGCTCGCCCGCCAGATCGTCGGGCCCGAGGCGCCACAGCGCGGCGAAGGCCGGATTCGACAGTTTCAGGCGGCCGTCGGTGCCGAACACCGCGATGCCTTCGGTGAGCTGGTCCAGCGTCTCCCGCTGCACTTCGGTTAGGGTGTTGAACGAGCGTTCCAGCGCCAGCCGGTCGGTGACATCGTCGTAAACGAAGATCAATCCGCCCATCGGATGCGACGACACGGTCAGCCGCAGGGTGCGGCCGTCGGGCAGATGCAGCATCTCCGTCCGCGCCGCGATCAGCGTGGTGAACAGTGCCTCGACTTCGCGTTTGTAGGCGCGGAAATCGACCTGCTCGGGCAGGCGGCGCGCCTCGCGCAGGCGCTCCAGCAACTCGTCGATGGTCGGATGCGCCTCGAGCCACGCGGTATCGAGTTCCCACAGCGCGGCGAAGGCATGGTTGAAGAAGGTCAGCCTGGTGTCGGCGCCGAAGATGGCGATCGCCACCGCGAGGTTTTCCAGCACCTGGTCATGGGCGCCGGTGTGGCGGGACAGTTCCGCCTCCTTCGCCTCGAGATCGGTGAAGTCGCGGGCGAAGCCGACCATGCGGTCGGAATGGAGCAGCGGTGTCTCGGTGATCTCAAGCAGCCGGCGCGCGCCGCCGACCACGATGTGATGGCTCTCGCGCTGGGGCGCATTGACGATGCGCGCGCGCATCGCCAGCGACAGGCCGTCCTCGCCCAAAACGCCGATGCCCAATTCGCGCTGCTCGGCGATCGCTGCCTCGCGCGGCGCGTCGACCGCTTCGGCATAGGCGATATTGCCCTCGATGAGGGTGAGATCGCTCTTGCGCCGATGCCATACCGGGATCGGCAAGGCATCGAGCGCGCCGGCGGTCGCCGAGACGCGTGCCAGCATGGTAGCGATCTGATGCGACGCGACCTCGCGCTCATGCTCGGCGGCGGACAGCTCCGATAGATACTGGTTTCGCTCCTCGCGCGCCTCGCCCAGCCATTTGCCCAACCGCCAGCGGATCACCACGGCGGCGATCAGCGCGATGACGATCAGGAGGACGATGGTGACGCGAACGCCCAAGCGGTGGCTCCGGATGGTTGTTTCGTTGGAAGATGTAGGCGATGCGGGCCGTGGACGCTAAAAATTTATGGGAAATTGGTAAACAATTCGCCGCCAAACCACAAAATGCCGGCAATCTATGCGTGCGCGTCACGCGCGCTACCGTCAAGTCCCGTGCATTTCGTTAAAATCATCGACCAGCGCCGCGATCCGCGCATCGTCGGTCTGATCCATCACCGCCCGGGCGCGCTGGGTCGCGGCGCGCAGATCGAGGGCGCGAATGCGCTGCTTCACCCGGCCGATATTGCCGGGCGCCATGGACAGATGGCGCAAGCCCAGCCCCAGCAGCAGCGCGGTATAGCGCGGATCGCCCGCCATCTCGCCGCAGAGATTGACCGGAATGCGCGCGCGCATCGCCGCCTCGACCGCGAACTGGATCAGGCGCAGCACCGCCGGGTGCAAGGGATTGTAGAGATAGGCGACCTGCTCGTCGCCGCGGTCGATCGCCAGCGTGTATTGAATGAGATCGTTGGTGCCGATGGAAAAAAACTCGGCCTCGGCCGCCAGCGCGTCGGCGGCCAGCGCCGCGCCCGGAATCTCGATCATGATGCCCAGCGGCGGCAGCGGGTCCGGCACCGCGATGCCGCGCCGCTTCAGCCGCCGCGCCGCCTGATGCAGCGCCGCGCGCACGGTGCGGATCTCGTCGGCATTGGAGATCATCGGCACCAGGATGCGCACCGGCCCGCTCGCGGCCGCCCGCAGCATGGCGGTGAGCTGGACGTCGAGCAGCCTTCGGTCCTTCAGCGCGAGCCGCACCGCGCGCAACCCCAGCGCCGGATTGGCGCTTTCCGTGGTGGCGATGGCGCCCGCCAGCTTGTCGCCGCCGATGTCGAGGGTGCGCAGCGTGACCGGCTTGCCGTCCATGCCGCGCACCAGGCTGGTATAGGCGGCGTACTGATCGTCCTCGTTGGGCAGATCGTCGCGGTTCATATAGAGGAATTCGGTGCGCACCAGCCCCAGCCCTTGGGCGCCGGCGGCCAGCGCCAGCTCGCGCTCGCGCGGCAATTCCAGATTGGCCTCGAGCGTGATCTCGGTGCCGTCCCGGGTGATCGCGGGCAGCCGGCGAAAGCGCTGGAGGCGCCGTCGCTCCTGTTCCAACTCCTCGCGCTGCCGCTCATATTGGGCGCGGGTCGCGGCGGTCGGGTTGATTACGATCCGGCCCATCTCGCCATCGACAATGACGATGTTGCCGGGCGCCACCCGGCGCAGCAGGTCGGCGACCCCCAGCACCGCCGGCAGGGCCAGCGCCCGCGCCATGATCGCGGTATGGCCCTCGGCGCCGCCGAGGACGGTGGCGATGCCGGCGACTTGGCGCGGATCGATCAGCGCGGTATCGGCCGGGGTCAGCTCCTCGGCGATGATGATCGTGCCGGCCGGCAGGCGCTGCAACGCGGCATAAGGCGTCTTGGTCAGGTTGCGGATGATGCGGGCGCCGACGATGCGGATATCCTCGCCGCGCGCCGCCAGATAGGGATCGTGCATCGCGGCAAAGCTGGTGCCGATGTGGCCCAGTTCGGCCTGAACCGCGCGCTCGGCGTTGACGCCGTCCTCTCCGATGCGCCGGTCGGCGCCCCGAACCAGGCGCGAATTGGTCAGCATCGCGACATGGGCATCCATCAGATAGCCGGCTTCCTCGGCGGCGGCGCCGGGCAGGCCGGCGGCCTTCACCTTCAGCTTGTTGAGCTGTTTCAGCGACAGCGACACGGCGTCGCCCAGCCGCTTGCGCTCGCTCTCGACCGCGCCCGGCGCGATCCGGTATTCCGGCACCGAGATGGCACCATCATCGCTGACGAAGGCCGGGCCGATGGCGATGCCGGGCGCGATCGCCAGCCCGGTCAGCACCCATTCATGCCCGTCAGTCCTCATCGAAGCCGCCATCGATCAGCGCGGCCAGCGCGGTCAGCGCGGCATCGGCCTGCGGTCCGGTGGCGCGCAGCTCGATCTCGGTTCCCGGACCCGCCGCCAGCATCATCAGCCCCATGATCGAGCGGCCGGAAACCTGGGTCCCGCTCTTCGTCACGGTGACCTCGGCATCGTACTCCCAGGCCAGCTTGACGAAGCGGGCGGCGGCGCGGGCGTGGAGGCCGCGGCGGTTGCGGATGGTCGCGAGGCGACGCGCTTCGGTTCCGCCACCCGCCGTGCCGTCGCTCATCCCTGCCCGCTCATGCCCATCTTGTCACGCCGGTCTTCTCATTGCCGCACGTCGGCCAGGAGCTGCGAGGCGACGTTGATGTATTTGCGCCCGGCCTCCTGAGCGCCGCGCACCGCGTTGACCAGATTCTCGGTCTGGCGCAGCCCGGCCAGCTTGATCAGCATCGGCAGGTTGATGCCGGCAATGACCTCGATCTTGCCCCTGTCCATGACCGAGATGGCGAGATTGGAGGGGGTGCCGCCGAACATGTCGGTCAGCAGCACCACGCCATTACCGTCATCGACCTCGCCGACCGCGTGGAGAATGTCCTGACGGCGCTTTTCCATATCGTCCTCGGGGCCGATGCAGACCGCCGCGATGGCTTTTTGTCCGCCGACCACATGCTCGAGCGCCGCGATGAACTCGGCGGCGAGCCGACCATGCGTGACCAGGACCATTCCAATCATGATTTACCTTTCATGGCGCGTGACCCGCCGCCGCGCTCGAGATCGCGGTGATCGACCGAGACCCGGAAGCCCATCTCGGCGAGCCGCGCCCCCAGCAGGCCGGCAACATAGACCGAGCGGTGCCGGCCGCCGGTGCACCCGATGGCGATGGTGAAATAGCTTTTGCCTTCGCCCTCATAGCGCGGCAAGAGCGGACCGAGCCAGCCGCACAGCCGCTCGAAAAAACCCGCGAAATCGGGGTCGGCGTCGATGAACGCCGCCACCGCCGCGTCGAGGCCGGTGAGCGGCGCCAGCGCCGCGACATAATGCGGGTTGCGGAGGAAGCGAACGTCGAGGACCAGATCGGCATCACGCGGCAGGCCATGGCGATAGGAGAAGGAGGTGACGAAAACCGCGATGCCCGGCGCGCTGTCGATCGCGAAATGGCCATGGAGCAGTCGCTTCAGGTCGCCCGGGCTAAGCGCGGTGGTATCGATAGCCAGATCGGCCCGGGCGCGCAAGGGCCAAACCAGGCGCCGCTCCAGCGCGATGCCGTCGCTGACCGGGCGGTCGCCGGCGGCGGGATGGCGGTGCCGCGTCTCGGTATAGCGCTGGATCAGCTTGTCGTCGGCGCAGTCGAGGAACACCAGCCGCAGCCGGCGCTTGGTTGCGTCGTCGAGCCCGTCGAGCGCCGCCAGCGCCGCGTCGGCGCCGAGATCGCGGCCCAGCGGCGCCAGCCCGATCGCCATCGCCTGGGCCGAGGCGCGGGCCCCGAGCAGCGCCGGCACCAGCGCCAGGGGGAGATTCTCCACCGTCTCGTAGCCCAGATCCTCAAGCGCCTTCAGCGCGGTCGAGCGCCCCGCCCCCGATAGGCCGGTGACCACGACGAAGCGGGGGACAAGGCTGGGCGCCGGCGCGGCCGGGTCCAAATCACTGATCGCTTGCATCGTCGATTGTGGCGCCGGCCGCGCGGGCGCGCAGCGCGAGGCGCAGCTTGGCCGGTGCCGAGGCCTCGAACGGCGCCAGCGCGATCAGGGGAATTTCGCAATCCAGCAACCGGCACCAGGCCGGCTCCGGCAGGCGTTCGACCATGGCGGCGGGCACCAGATCGGCCACCAGGCGCAGCGGCGCCGAACCGATCGTGGGAACTGTCATGATCCCCAGCCCGCGCACTTCGAGGCGGCCGGCGATGGTGGCTGGCGCGCTCATCCGCGGGGTGCCACCGATGGCGCGCAGCTCGGTCTGGTCGTCGGCGACGAGACGCGCGCCGCCATCGATCAGGCGCAGTGCCAGGTCGGACTTGCCGCTGCCCGAGGGGCCGCGCAACAGGACGCCCTCGCCGTCAAGGGAGATAGCCGTGCCGTGAATGCGGATCATGCCCAATCGTGGTGCGCCGCGCCCGGCGCAAAGTCAATGGCGAGAGGGTTGCCGCGCGGCCCGCCGTTCAGGCCGCGCGCAGGCGGATGATGAAGCGGGCGCCGACAATTTTGCCGGCGCGGTCGGTGCGGTTTTCGGCGCGCAGTGAGCCGCGATGGCTCTCGATGATCTGTTTCGAGATCGACAGGCCGAGGCCGGAATGGGTCCCGAATTTCTCGCCCTCGGGCCGCTCCGAATAAAAGCGCTCGAAGATGGCGGCAAGCTTGCCCTCGGGAATGCCGGGCCCGTCATCGTCGATGGTCACCACGACATAGCCGGACTGGCGAGTCGCCGAAATGCGGATGATGCCGTCGGGCGGGCTGAATGACATGGCGTTGGCGATGATGTTGCGGAACACCTGGACCAGCCGGTCTTCATGCCCCAACACGGCGAGGTCGGCGGCGGCGCTGTTGCGCGGCGCCGACCGGGTCAGTTCGATACGCGGCACCTTGCGGTCGCCGGCGGTGGCGGTATTGACCTCGACCACCGCTTCGAGCAGGCGGCCGACGAACACGGGTTCCATCGACTGGCGGCTCAGCTCGGCATCGAGCCGCGAGGCGTCGGAGATGTCGTTGATCAGCCGGGTCAGCCGCTCGATATCGTCGAGCACCAGCAGCAGCAGCCGCTGGCGCTTCTCGGGATCGGGGATGCGTACGGCGGTTTCGATGGCACTGCGCACCGAGCTCAGCGGGTTCTTGATCTCGTGCGCGACATCGGCGGCGAAGCGTTCAGTCGCGTCCATGCGCTGCCACAGCGCACCGGTCATGTCGCGCAGCGCGCGGGCCAGCTCGCCGATTTCGTCGCGCCGGCTGGTGAAGTCGGGAATCTGCACCTGGCGGCCATGCCCCTGCCAGATCCGCTCCGCCGCGTCGGCGAGCCGGCGCAGCGGCCGCGCGATGGTGCCGGCGAGATAAAGCGACAGCAGCACGGTGGCGACAAAGGCGATGGCGAAGGCCTCGAGAATGGTATAGCGCACGCCGCGCACCTGTTCTTCAACCTCGCCATTGTCCGCGCTCAGCAGTAGCGCGCCCAGCACCTTGCGATAATGCTGGATCGGCACCGCCACCGACAGGACGAGGCCGCCATCGGCGCGGTGCCGCACCGCGTCGGCGATGTCGCCGAAAATCGCCAGCCGCACCTCGGGATAATTGCCCTGGCTTTCGACCGGCAGGCTGGCCTCGCGGGGATAGCGTCCGGGCAGGATGCGCACCAGGAACCGATAGATCTGGTTGGCGGTGCGCTCGATCAGCCCGCCTTGGTCCGGCGGCTGCAGCTCGGCGACCTGGACGCCGCCGTAACTCTCGAACGAGCGGGTATCGATCAGCAGCCGGCCGTCGGGGTCGAACACCCGCGCGCGCCGATGCGTCGGCTCGATCAGGCGGCGGGTCATCTGGCGCGCCAGTTCGGTGACCAGGGTCTCGTTGCCGCCAGGTGCCTCCGACGCCGCCCCTTCGCCCAGCGCCGCCGCGAACACTTGCGCCTGAGTCTTCAGCGCCGCGAGCTGGGTCTCGATCAGGCTCTGCTGATAATCGCCGAGCTGGAACAGCACCAGGCCCAGAATCGCCAGCGCGATGACGTTGACGCCGAGTATTCGCTTCGTTAGGGGTGACGGGCCGCTCGCGTGGCGGGGGCGCGCGACCGCCTCGACCGTCTCGTCCGCGGCCTCGGCGTATCGCGGCTCGGCCGGGTTATGCGTCGCGGTAACGATATCCAACGCCATACAAGGTTTCGATCTGCGCGAAATCGTTGTCGATTACCTTGAATTTCTTGCGCAGCCGCTTGATGTGGCTGTCGATGGTGCGGTCATCGACATAGATATGCTCGCCATAGGCGCCATCCATCAGCTGGTCGCGGCTCTTGACGTGGCCGGGGCGCATCGCCAGCGATTTCAGGATCAGGAACTCGGTGACCGTCAGGTCAACATTCTGGCCCTTCCAGCCGCATTGGTGGCGGCTCGGGTCGAGCGTCAACTCGCCGCGCTGGATCACCGGCTCGCTGTCGCCGCTATCCTGCTGCAACTCGCCGCGCCGCAATAGGGCGCGGATACGCTCCACCAAAAGGCGCTGGGAGAACGGTTTCTTGATGTAATCGTCGGCGCCCATGCGCAGGCCCAGCACCTCGTCCACCTCGTCATCCTTCGAGGTCAGGAAGATCACCGGCATCGCACTTTGCTTGCGCAACTGGGACAGCAATTCCATGCCGTCCATGCGCGGCATCTTGATATCGAGGATGGCGAGATCGGCGGCGCGCTGGGTCAGGCTTTTCAGCGCCTCGGCGCCGTCGGAATAGGCGCGCACCTGAAACCCCTCGGCCTCGAGCGCCATCTGCACCGAAGTCAGAATGTTGCGGTCGTCATCGACAATCGCGATCGAACTGGTCAAGCGATGCTCCTTTTCCCTTCGGCCCGCGCCTACCGACCGCTATTCTACGAAACAAGAACCCGCCGCAATCCCCGTGGTTCCCGGTGCCGCCCGATTTTCGCCTAAATACAGCCGCAATGCGCGGCTCGGTCCAGCGGCGGTCGCGCCGCAGTCACGCCACCGTCGCAATCGCGGGGATCGGACCATGGGGATGCGCGAGCGTCAACCGATTCGTGGTCAACCGATTCGGGGGTCAACCAGAAAGCCAGGCCGTGACAATCTCCGCCGACACAATCGCCATCGCCCGCCGCCTCGTGGCCGGTGACCGCGCCGTTTTGGCAAGCCTCGACGCCGAGGGCGGGCCTTACGCCTCGCTGGTGCTGGTAGCCGGCGACGAGCGGGGTTGGCCGCTGCTGTTTCTGTCCGATTTGGCTGAACACACCAAGAACATCGCGCGCGACCCGCGCGTCTCCCTGCTGTTCGACGGCACTGGCGATCTGGCGCCGCCGCTGGCCGGGCCGCGCCTGTCGCTGGTCGGGGCGGTAGAGCCGGCGCCGGACCCCGAGGCACTGGCACGGTATGTTGCCCGCCATCCGGCCGCCGCTGCCTGGGCCGGCCTGCGCGACTTCCACCTCTATTGCATGATTCCGCGACGCGGCCATCTGGTCGCGGGCTTCGGTCGCATTGCCTGGATCGATGCCGACGCGCTATTCTAAATTCAAGGACCAGCCGTCAATCCTTGCGGGTCTTGACTTCGTGCCGGGTTCGCGCGAATCGAAGGGGCAAGGACCGAGCGAAAATAGAGTCCGGTAAGAGACGTTGTGTAACAAAATCGTTAGAAAGGGAACGCCTTGGCGCACGCAGCTCACGCCGTCACGGGCACGGCCAGCAATTACGGTCTCGACAAAGAGGGTGTGCGCCATGCCGCCGCCCAATATTGGAACCTGACGGCGCCGCTGCTCTATGAGCATGCGATCCGGCGCCATGAGGGCGAGATCGCGGCCGGCGGCGCGTTCGTGGCGCACACCGGCAAATTCACCGGCCGCACGCCGCGCGACAAATACTTTGTCGAAGAGGCGTCGAGCAAGGACGAGATCTGGTGGGGCGGCTTCAACAAGCCCGTCAGCGAGGCGGTGTTCGAGCGCATGCTCGATCGCGTCCGTGCCTACATGCAGGGCAAGGAGCTGTTCGTCCAGGATCTCCATGGCGGCGCCGATCCGGCCTATCGCCTCAAAGTGCGCGTCGTCTCCGACAGCGCTTGGCATTCTCTCTTCGTACGCAACATGTTCATCCGACCCAAGGTCGATGAGCTGGCCGATTTCGTGCCCGACTTCACCATCCTTCACGCGCCGCATTTCTTCGGCGACGCGGCGGCCGACGGCACCGCCTCCGATACCTTCATCTTCGTCAATTTCGGCCGGCGCCTGGTGCTGATCGGCGGCACCGAATATGCCGGCGAGATCAAGAAATGCGTGTTCGGCTATCTCAATTTCATGCTACCGGCCAAGGGCGTGCTGCCGATGCATTGCTCGGTCAATGTCGGCCCGCGCGGCGACAGCGCGGTGTTCTTCGGCCTCTCCGGCACCGGCAAGACGACCTTGTCGGCCGACGGCTCCCGCACCCTCATCGGCGATGACGAGCATGGCTGGAGCGACCGCGGCCTCTTCAATTTCGAGGGCGGCTGCTATGCCAAGGCAATCAACCTCTCCGCCGCGCACGAGCCGGAAATCTATGCCGCGACGCATCGGTTCGGCACGGTGCTTGAAAACGTCGTCATCGATCCCCTGACCCGGGTGCCCGACCTGACCGACAGCAGCCTGACCGAGAATACCCGCGCCTGCTATCCCCTGGACTTCATCCCCAACGCCGATATCCGCGGCGTCGCGTCCCATCCCGAGAATGTCATCATGCTGACCGCCGACGCGTTCGGCGTGCTGCCACCGATCTCGCGGATGTCGCCGGAACAGGCGATGTACCATTTCCTCTCCGGCTACACCGCCCAGGTGGCCGGCACCGAGATCGGCGTCACCGAACCCAAGGCGACGTTCTCGACCTGCTTCGGCGCGCCGTTCATGCCGCGCCATCCGTCGGTCTATGCCAAGATGCTGGGCGAGCGGATCGAGAAGACCGGCGCCGCGTGCTGGCTGGTGAATACCGGCTGGTCGGGTGGCGCCTACGGCGTCGGCAGCCGCATGAAGATCGCTTATTCGCGCGCCCTGGTGCGCGCCGCGCTGGCCGGCGAGCTCAAGGACGTGCCGGTGCGGAAGGAGCCGTTCTTCGGCCTGCTGGTGCCGGAAAGCTGCCCCCAGGTGCCGTCGGACGTCCTCCTGGCGCGCAACACCTGGTCCGACAAAGGCGCCTATGACCAGACCGCGCGCGATCTGACCAAGCGCTTCGAATCGAACTTCAAGAAGTTCGAGGATTATGTCGGCCCGGAGGTAAAGAAGGCGGCGATCTACGCGGCCGCGTAAGGTATCGACTTAGCTTAGCGCCGGGCGCTCTGCCCGGCGCGAGCCGAGGCGCCGGCGCAGCCCGATCAGCGGCTGCTCCAGCCCGTAATAGGAAAGCGCCGCCATCGCGACGCAGGCCGCCAGCGCCAGCGCCGCGACTGGTAATTGCGGCGCGCCGGCCAGCCAGTGCTTCACCGCGAGGCCGGTGGCGAGGTGCCAGACATACAGCGAATAGCTGAGCCGGCCGATCCATACCACCGGCCCGGCATTGAGCAGGTAGTTGACGGGGGCATAGCGGCCGCTGAACACCACCGCGCTCATGCCGATCGCGATCACCGAAGCCAGGATGGTGTAGCGGAAGGTCTCGCGGAACAATGGCTCGCGCCAGGCGAAGCAGCCGATCAGCGCCAGCATCGCGACGGCCATCGGCAGCGGCCGGATCAGCCACAGCAGTAACGCCCGCCCGCGCGGCATCTCGCATAGCGCCGCCACCAGCACGCCGAACGCGATCGAATCGATCCGCATCTCGGTGCGCAGATAGAAATACTCGGTGTCGAGCAATTCCGGATGCTGAATGGCGCCAATCAGCCGCAGCGCCAGCGGCACCGCGCACGCCATCACCGCTAGCGCGGCCACCGAGGCCGGCCGCGCGCGCAGCAACAGCAGCAGCGCCGGGAAGAAGATATAGAATTGCTCCTCGATCGACAGCGACCAGAAATGGGTGAACGGCATCGTCACCGTGACATGGTGAACATTGTCGTAGGCGAAGAGATAATTGGCGAAATAGAGCAGGGCGGAGATTGGCTCCGGCCAATCGGCGAGGCGCGGCGCCCAAAAGGCGAAGACCAGCGTCACGATGATGGTGTAGGCAAGCACCGCCGGATATAGCCTGATGATCCGGCGCATATAGAATGATACCAGCGCGATCGTGTCGTGCGCCTTGTGTTCGGCGAACAACAGGCGGGTGATCAGGAAGCCGCTGATGACGAAAAAGGTCAGGACGCCGAAGCCGCCCGGGAACCAGCGCGCGTTGACGAGATGCGCCAGCAGCACCAGCGCGATCGACACCGCGCGCAGCCCGTCGAGGCTCGGCACTTGGCCGGGCCGTGCCGCCATGTCGCGGCGCGAGAGATGCAAGGGGGGGAGAAGCGGCGTGACCATCGCCGCCCCTTCATGAGCCGGTTGGGTCATGCCGGCAATAATCTGTAGGTAAACCGGTAAAGAATTGCGAAAGATTTGCCCTATCTTTCGCCGGTTCCGCCTATGACGCGACTTTAACCACAAGCTTGCCGAAATTCTTGCCCTGTAACAGGCCGAAGAACGCCTCGGGCGCGCGCTCCAGCCCCTCGACCACATCCTCGCGATACTTGATCTTGCCCTCGCGATACCACTGCGCCAGCTCGGCGGTGGCGTTGGGATATTTGGGCCACAGCTCGGTGACGATGAAGCCGCGCACACTCATGCGCTTCACCAGCACGGTGCGCAGATCGGGGCCGGTGCCGGCGCCGGGATTGTTGTAGTCGGCGATCAGGCCGCACACCGGCACCCGGGCGAAATTGTTGAGGAGCGGCCACACCGCGCGCTGGGTCGCGCCGCCGACATTCTCGAAATAGACGTCGATGCCCTTGGGCGCCGCGGCGGCCAGCCGCTCGCGCAGATTGTCGCCCTTATGGTCGACGCAGGCATCGAAGCCGAGCTGCTCCACCACATATTTACATTTCTCCGGCCCGCCCGCGACGCCGACCGCGCGACAGCCCTTGAGCTTGGCGAGCTGCCCCACCACCGAGCCGACCGCGCCCGAGGCCGCCGACACCACCACCGTCTCGCCCGCCTTGGGCTGGCCGATCTCCATCAGCCCGGCATAGGCCGTCATGCCCGGCATGCCGAGCAGCCCCAGCGCCAGCGATACCGGCTTTACCAGGTTGGGGTCGAGCCGCGTCAGGCCAAGCCCGTTCGATACCGCATACTCCTGCCAGCCGACATAGGAGCCGACAATGTCGCCCTCGGCATAGCCGGCCTTGCGCGACGCCACCACCTGGCTGACCGTGCCGCCGACCATCGGCTTGCCGATTTCGGCCGGCGCGGCATAGGACGGGCCGTCACTCATCCGCCCCCGCATATAGGGGTCGAGCGACAGGAACAGCGTCTTCAGCAGCATTTCGCCGTCCTTCGGCTCGGGCGCCGGGGTGTCCACCAGCTCGAAATTGGCGGCGCTGGGCGCGCCGGTCGGCCGGCTCTTCAACAGGATTTGACGATTGGTCGGCATGGCGCGCGCACTCCCTATGACGAAACTGCCCGAGACTATAATGTTCGCGGTCAAGCAAGGACAGGGAGGTCGCACATGACCACGGCAACGGATTTTTCGGGCTGCAACGTGTTGGTGATCGGCGCCACCACCGGCATCGGGCGCGCGACCGCCATCGCCTTCGCCGAGGCGGGCGCGAATGTCGCGATCGGCGGGCTAGGCGAGGCGGACGGCCGCGCCGTCGAGGCGGAGATCAAGAAGCGCGGGCGCGACGCGCTGTTCCTCGAAACCGATGTGCGGCACGAGGCGCAAATCGAACGGCTGATCGCGGCAACGGTGGCGCGCTTCAAGCGCATCCACGTCGCCGTCAACAATGCCGGCACCGAGGGCCGGTTCGCGCCGCTCCAGGAAATGAGCGCGGCCGATTTCGACAACATCATCGGCGTCAATCTGCGCGGCATCTTCCTTGGGTTGAAGCACGAGATCCCGCACATGATTGCGCAGGGCGGCGGCGCCATCGTCAACATGTCATCGAATGCCGGCCTCAAGGCCATCGCCAATATCGCGATCTATACCGCGTCGAAGCACGGCGTCGCCGGCCTGACCAAGGCGGCGGCGCTGGAGACGGCGCGCGCCAACATCCGGGTCAACGCGGTGGCGCCGGGGGCGGTCGAGACCGGGCTGCTCCATCGCATGGTCGATGGCCATGTCCCGATCTCGGCGATCGCCGACAGCACGCCGATGGGCCGCATCTCGCAGCCCGAGGAGATCGCGCGCGCAATCCTGTTCCTCGCGTCGGATTCGGCGTCCTACATCACCGGCCACATCATGCCGATCGATGGCGGCGGCATCGCGGGGTAGGGAAGTCGTCAGTTCACAGTCGTCAGTTTTCAGTAGCCTCACTGACAACTGAAAACTGACGACCGACAACTCACTTCCATTCCCGTTCCGGCGGCGCCTTGCCCAGCGCGTCCCAGGTCGCCTGGGCCTTGGCGGTGTCCATGTATTCCTTGAGATGCGCGATCTTGCCGCCGCGGAACTCGAACAGGAAGTGATACTCATTGTCGTAGCGCACGCCCTGTTGCATGTCGGCGCCGCCGGTGACCTCGACCGCGACCTTATCGCCCTCGGCGACCGCGCCGGTCGGCTTCAGGGTCATGTCGCCGACCACCATGCCGCGGAATTCGCGCACCACCTTGGCGAAATCGCCGACCGAGCTCGATCGGCCCATCACCGAGACCTTGCCATCGGGCGCGAACATGCCGAAGGCGGCATCGAAATCGCCCTTCTCCAGAAGCCGCAGATACTCCAGCGCCAGCGCCTTATTGTCAGCCATGTCGTGCCTCCGATTAGAGAAACAGCTTGGGGTTGATGGGCAGGTTGTTCGCCTTGCAGTGCTGGACGTAATTGTCGATCAGATAGAACGCGTCGTGGACCAGCACGAGATTGTCGTCATCGTCGTAGAATTCGAGCGGCCCGCACAGCGTGAACAGCGTCTTCATGCCGTGCTCGGAATAGAGCGTGTGGATCACGCCCGGGCTCTCATGAATGAAGCTGCCGACGGTCGCGACCCAATCATATTCGAGATATTTCCAGCTGCCCTCGACGACATAGCCGTCGACCGCGCCGCGATGGCGGTGGCGGCCGATCATGCCACCCTGCTGGACCCAGATGATGCTGGTCCAGGCATTGCGCCGGACATCGAATTGCAGATGGCGGATATTGACGCCGGGCAGCAGTTCGACCCACGGCGATTCCGCATCCTCGGGGCCGATATGGATGTCGGTGCGGCCATATTCGCGAAACACATAGGCGAGCGATTCGCTCACCGGCCGATAGGTCTCGGCGACTGAATCGGGCATGGTTTCCTCCGCGAGTTTGCCGTTCTGGTGACAGGGCCGCGTCGGGTATCGGCCGCGCCGCGGCGCTGGCCTTCGGCGCCGAGGGCAGCCGCGTTACCGTGAAATGGTCTGACTCAAAAAGAGCAGCAGGGCTCGACTGTCTTGGTCGCCGCCAGCACAGCACCAGCATAATCAATTGCATCGACGGTGATCTGATAGCGATGAACGCCCTGAGGCGGACATGGACCATAGAAACTCTTCAAGGCTCCTTCAGGGATCGCCGACTGGCCAGCGTATGCGACAGTCCCGCCACCGTGGTTGAAGTTGGGCGCTTGAAAGTCCTCCATCTTAAACCGAAGCTGTTTCGTATTTTGCGGCACACCACTGAGGTTGAAGGCTGGCGAAATCGCCGAACATCGGTTCCGTGACGTGAATTTGAACTGTAATGTCATATCGTCAGCTCTCGCTGTATCGACACTGAGGGCGGCAAGTGTCGCGACGAGCACAATCAACCTGAAGTGCGATTGCATATGCTTCTCTTCTCCTCATCGAGGGCCAACAGGTCAATCGTGAATTCGCCGAGACTTTTCATTATGATAACCAAATAGCAAAAATAGTATAGGCGAGGAAAGCATGGCCAAACGTTTCGCGGGCAAATCGGTTCTGGTGACAGGGGCCGCCTCGGGCATCGGCCGCGCCGCGGCACTGGCCTTCGGCGCCGAGGGCGGCCGCGTTACCGTGGTCGATCGCAGCGACCAGGATGGCGCGGCAACCGCGAAAACCATCCGCGACGCCGGCGGCACCGCGCTGTTCTTCAAGGCCGATGTCAGCAAGGCGGCCGATTGCCGCGCGATGGTTGAAGCCGCTGTCGCGGCGCATGGCGGCCTCGATATCGCCTTCAACAATGCCGGCATCGAGCGCCATGGCTATCTCACCGCCGATATCGAGGAAGCGTCGTGGAACGAGGTCATCGCCGTCAACCTCAACGGCGTGTTCTTCTCCATGAAGCACGAGATTCCGGCGATGCTGAAGGCCGGCAAGGGCGCCATCGTCAACACCGCGTCGGTGGGCGGCATCGTCGGCAACCCGGGTCTCGGCGCCTATTGCGCGGCCAAGCATGGGGTCATCGGCATCACCAAGGTGGCGGCGCTGGAATATATCGCGCAGGGCATCCGCATCAACGCGCTGTGCCCGGCGGCACCGCGACGCCGATGCTGAAAAACTGGTTTCAGGAGCCGGGCGTCGAGGAGCACGTCAAGGCGCTGCACCCGATCGGCCGCTGGGCCGACCCGTCGGAACAGGCAAAGGCGGTGCTGTTCCTCTGTTCCGACGACGCCTCCTACATGGCCGGCCATTCGCTGATCGTCGATGGCGCGATGACGGCGCAATAGCGTTCGATATAATTGGGGCGGCCGGGTGTTCGGGCCCGATTATCTGCCACAGATGGCGGCAGCGTGAATTTCGCCGCCGTTTTCGGGGCGCCACAACGCAAACCAGCAGGGAATCCACTTATCCAGCCGCGAAACCTGTCCAGATAAACCCGGCCAGCTCTGAAGAAAAAAGGTGGAGATTGAACCGCCAAGACGCCAAGGCGCCAAGAAGAAAGTCACCGTCCCGGCGCAGGCCGGGGACCCATCGTGCAACGGCTCGATGGATACCGGCCTTCGTGTTTGGTCCCGGAAGGTTGGCTGGAGCGAATTGGTGTATTGTCTGGCATTGCTTGGCTGGAGGGACGCCGATGCTGGTGAAGTTGCAT
>Ga0208357_1000410_pt1 | contig 35074 bp, 37 predicted proteins | sample NGESurdeep092012_6_FD_184487 | JGI IMG/M metagenome (GOLD analysis project Ga0208357, IMG submission 184487) | Arctic peat soil microbial communities from Barrow, Alaska - NGEE Surface sample F52-2 deep-092012 (SPAdes) | ecosystem: Environmental > Terrestrial > Soil > Wetlands > Peat ...
GTGGGGCTAGTAAGAATCGAACTTACGACCTCGTCATTATCAGTGACGCGCTCTAACCGACTGAGCTATAGCCCCGCAGGGGTACCAATCTACACCAGCCTCAGACGTGCTTTAGGTGGTGGAAGGATCCCAATACTTCGAGGACAATGATTGGCTGGCGGTACCGAGCAATGTGCCATCACGACTCCAGAGAAATCCCGTTCCCTGTGAAAAGCCGCCCGACAGCGCGTGCATGTGAATCTCAATGAGAACCCACTCGGTGGGTGCGAGCGTCGCGACACGGATCGTGTTATCGAGGCTTCGTCCCATGGTGTGACGTCCGAGGGGCTGGGTCGCACCGCCTGAAACCAGGTCGCCAAAGATCGCGAGGGTGGCGGCCGAGGGATCCAGGTGGTTTGGAACGCGTGCCCAGAGGGCGGACACGGGCGAACCTGGCGTGGTGATGTTCTCGCGAATAGTTTGGCCAATGGCCGTACGGGTCTCGATGTAGTTGAAGATCGAGTTATCGAATCGACGAAATGGTTCTCGTACTGGACAGTCTTCTGGCGCGGGCACCTCGGGCATGCTCAGCCATGGCGTGGGCGACGTGAGCTCACCTGTTCCAAGCGCCGCGTTGGTCGTGAGGATTTCTCGATCATCGACGTAGGTGGTCGCGCGAGCTTGGGTCACACGATTACCTACGACGGCCAGATCAACGACGACACTGACCTCGGCGCCCAGGGGCGCGAAGGAAAGGTAGTGCGCTGCTGCGTAAATAGTTGGACGACCGCTGGCCTCTTCGAGGGCGACGATGCCAGACGCTAAACCGCAACCACCAAAGAGAAACTTCCCTGGCGTTATGAGTCGTTCGGTGACTTCGAAGCGCCACGTCGTCTCATCGACACGACGAATGTTGAGAAACTCTTTGACGTCCACGATGAGCGAGGTTACTGGCAAGTTCGCGTAGTGGACAGTGACGGTGTCGGATAGCGGGCAGACTTGTCCGGTGATTGATCCACGTTTTATCTATCTCGCGCTCGCGCTCTCGGCATTTGGCGGCGGCGTCTACGTGCGCGACACACTTCGTGGAGACACGTTACCCAATCGCGTGACGTGGTCGTTGTGGGGGCTTGAGGGAGTTCTCGCCTTCGTCATTGAGCGCCAACAGCACGTTGGTCTCGCCTCATGGATGACGCTGATGCTGGGTTTTGTGCCCATCGTGGTGGTGATTGCGTCGTTTCGCAACCCTCGCAGTGTCTGGAAGATCGGCCCGTTTGACATTTTTTGTGGGGCAATCTCGCTCGCCGGATTGGCGTTCTGGGCCTTCGTCAATGAGCCAACTATCGCGCTCGTCTCCTTTGTCTGTGCCGATCAAATCGCCGCGTTGCCGACACTACGAAAGGCTTGGCTCGCACCAAGCACCGAATCGCCCATCGCGTTCTTCATGGGTTTTCTCAACTGCGCGATCACCGTACTCACGTTGAAGGTCTTTACCTCGGCCGGCGTGCTCTTCCCCGGTTGTATTGCCGTGACGGATTTCTTCTTGACCTTGGTGATCATCACCAAGGTCGGACCCCGTTTTCGAGGCGAGTCAGTCGTTACAACTCCCGTTCGCGCCTAGAGCGCGAACGCTGTCGGCTCGAGTATCGAAGTGTTTGGTAGAATGGAGTCCCTGCGGGGATGTAGCTCAGTTGGTAGAGCGCGGGCTTTGCAAGCCTGAGGTCGTGGGTTCGATCCCCATCGTCTCCACTTTTCACCACGTCAACTATTGGCGTGGTGTCCGTTACTAGCTCTCTTCGACGCTCTGGTAGTGCTCGCGCCAGATCAATCGATAGACCCGAGTCTTGCGAGGTATTGATCGCAGGCCCGGAATAAAGGGTGTGAGTAGAAGTCCGGCCGACAGAGCCATCATGAGTCCCCACACGAGAACGTCGCCGTTACCGCTGCTATTGAATGGCGCAACCTGATACCAGAAGGTGTACAACCAGAGCCAGGCTTGGCCGGGGTAGTTGCCCGTCTCGTTCATCATGCCCCACTGGTCGCCAGTGAGGTGTTGACGCGCGGCCTGGTTCGCTAAGTAGCTACCGTCAGCCAAGAACAACAGCGGCAGCGTGTAGTCCGTGGTGTAGAAACCCGCCTGGGTCACGAGGGCCTGATCGAGCGCGCCACTTTGGGCCATTTGGGTGAGATCGTCGATGAACAGAGGAACGGGGCCGGCGTTTGTGGCGTTGACGACTATCGCACCGTTGGTGAAGGTCATCTTGTTCGAGGCCTTCGTGTAGTTCGTCACCCAGCTCTGACGCGTGGCGTGCGAAGCGTTCTTCCACTTCTTCAGACCTTGGGTCAATAGAGGCTGATCGGGGAGTGCCTTCAGCGGATCAATCACGAAGTCCGTAACGGTATTGACCGGAATTCGGGGACCGACCCACTTGGCGAGCGTGAGGGGTCCCAGTGCCTGGCCCTTGGACGCGGTGTTGTAGGGCGCGCCGTACTGTGCGACGCCCGACGTGCCGTTCAACTCACTCAGCGCCGTTACCGCGAAGTCAACGGGAGCAGCGTTTGACCAAGTCTTTATCGTGATGGCCGGTTCGTCGGGAGAACCAAAGAGCGTGGCCAGTATCACGGTGAGGAGTGCCACGATGACCAAGGCAATCGTGGCTTCTTTCACAATGTCGTAAGGGCTGTAACCGCCCTTCCACGGAGCGGCGTCAACGTCGGGACGAAAGTTCTTCTTGCTCATGCATTCACCTTCGCGTGCTCTTCAAAGGGAGGTACGACGCCCTTCACGCGCACGAGGAGTACGTGCAACGCCGTCAAGAGCACCGCGACGAGGGGCAAAAGCACTATGTGCCACATCAACATCTGGCCCATGTTCAAAACATTGAAGTAGGCCCCCGCTCCGGTGGCGTTGATGCCGTCCTTGGCCTGGGTTGCGATCCATTGCGAGTCAAAGTTGGTTTGGCTGACGTAGCCGGTAAAGGCAGTGGCGATCGATACGAGGAACGTCACGACGCCGGTCATCCAAGTCATTGATCGGCCCCCGCGCCAGGCCGCCATGAAGTACTTGCCCCAAAGGTGCACGACCATGGCGAAGAAGAAGATCTCGACGCTCCAAAGGTGCAGCGAGTTCACGAAGTGGCCCACCGACGAGGTGTGCCACCACTGGGGACCGCGAATAGCCAGAACGCATCCCGAGGCAATGACGACCATCAACGCCGACAGCGTCGTTACGCCAAAGACGTAGATCCACGACGAGACGTAGGTTGGTTGGTTGTCGGGCAGTAACTTTTCCGGCGGCAGAAGACGGACGAAGCGACGTCGCAGGCGCGTCGTCCACTGACGCTCAATCTCGCTGTAACTCATCGGTTTTCCTTACGACGGCTGCGTCCGGGAAAGGGCAAGACGAGCGCGGCGATGAACGCAATCACCATTAAGACAATGACGGTCAGATTGGCCACACTGATCTGAATAAAGTGCCAGTGGATGTAGTGCCCGAGCGTGGTGAGCGGAAAAATTGCCGCATAGTTGACGAACGTTGACATCCGTGCTCCCTCTCAGTAGTTACGGCAATTCTCACAGAAACGTGGTGCCCTTGACTAGGGACGTAAGTCCCTAATTTGCGATCGCCGCGCAACTGCTGACGAGGACCGAGGGTCTGGAATCGTCGTCGCTAGAAGTCTAGGCCTTCTTCATGCGAGAGGTGGGTGGAAGGCTCGAGCTGAAAGGTTGCGTGCTCAACTCGAAAGTGTTCAGTTAAACAACTTTGCAAGGCGTCGAGGATGCGCGGGGCGTGGCCACCTTCAAAACATCCGTCGTCCACGACGACGTGTGCTGAGAGTGTGGGTAGTTCTGAGGTCACCGTCCAGGCGTGGAGATCGTGTACGTCCAACACGTGTTCCACTTCAATGAGGTGGGCGCGCACGTCGGCCAAATCAAGATTGTCCGGTGTACCTTGAAGAAGAATCTTTCCGGCGTCGCGCAGTAGCCCCCATGACGTTCGAATCATGAGGAGCACCACGAAGAGAGAGGCCAGAGCGTCAGCGCGTTCCCAGCCCGTGAAGACGATCACGAGACCCGCTATGGCCGTTCCGATGAAGGCAAAGAGGTCGGTAAGAACGTGAAGAAACGCCCCGCGAATATTGAGGCTTCGCTGGTTGGCCTTTGAGAGAATCAGAGCGGCGAGACCGTTGGTGAACACGCCGAGAATTGCCACCACGACCACCAGACCGCCGGTGACGTGGTGAGGTGACACGAGTCGTTGGGCCGCTTCGACGCCAATCAAGAGCGCCACGGCGGCGAGCGTGACGCCGTTGGCCGCGGCGGAGAGAATCTCTGCTCGCTTTAGTCCGTACGTCCATCGTTCGTGGGCGGGTCGCTTGGCCAGACGTAGCGCCCACGCACTCGTGGCGAGTGCCGCGACGTCGATAAGCATGTGTCCGGCGTCGGCTAAGAGTGCGAGCGAGGAACTGAGTATCGCCGCTATCAGTTCAATGATGAGAAAGACGCTGATGAGCGTGAGGGAAATTATGACGAAGCGAATATCAGCGTCAGCGGAGACGCCGTGTGTGTGATCTCGGTGCTTCTCGTTCTCAACCACGTTCGTCGACGGTCGCTACGGACGGCGCGACCTTGATGATTCGCTTGGTCCCCGGTTCGCGATCGCGAGCGGTTTGTTTAAGGTTGAACTGAACGAGACCGATGGTTAACGCGACGGCGCCGAACACGTGAATCTCTACCAGCCACGCCGGAACGTGGGAGAGATACTGAGTAACACCGATCACTGCCTGGGCGAGCGAGACGAAGACGAGTCGTCGTACGCCGATTATTAGCGCGTTTGGTGCGCCACTCTTCCAAATCGCAACAAGCAGACCGGTCACGAGTCCAATGAAAAGTACGGCGGCGAGCGAGTGTACCCAGGCCGCCGAAGAGAACGCGAACGGCAGTCGCTTCGCGACGAGTTGACCCTGTGAGCCACCGGCGTGAGGTCCCGAGCCGGTAGTAGCGGTGCCGGTGAGAAGGAGGATGAAGAAGGGGAGCCATAGCGCCTGAGCAACGACGCGGAAATAGGGATCGCGCACGTCGCTGCGCGCGCCCTCGCCATAGAGGTATTTCGAGTGGTGATAAAGCGTTGCGCCCAACACGACCATTGCGAGACTGAGTAACAGGTGAAGCGACACGAGGTACGGATTGAGCTTGGAGTACACCACAAAAGCGCCGAGTACGGCGTCGGCGACGACGCCAAGGATCAATGAACCTGACAGGACAATGAGGTCCTTGCGTCGATGCTGACGGAGCAGTGCAGCGACGAACGTGACGCCGACTATCACGATGAGCGCAATTGTGACCAGTCGATTTCCGAACTCTATTTTGGAGTGGATGCTTGACGAACTGGTCACGTGATGCTTGAAACAGGTCGGCCAATCAGGACATCCAAGGCCCGATCCAGAGAGACGAACAGCGGCGCCGCTCAAGATAATCAGGATCATTGACAAGAAGGTCGCGAAGGCGAACCAACGAAATACTGGACCGGTCACGCGTTGGCGCGTCGAAGAAAGCACTTCCTCAGCCTAGGGAGTTGCGAGACCCGTAGAATGGCTCTCGTGACTATCTCCGCGGCTCGTTCGTATTCTTCCGTCGAGGTCTTGAAGGGCTATCTGGCCTTAACCAAGCCGCGCATTATCGAACTACTTCTGGTGACGACTATTCCCACGATGATCGTGGCGGCGAACGGTATCCCAGGTTTATGGCTCATCGTGGCGACACTCATTGGTGGAACGCTCGCTGCCGGCGGTGCGAACGCCTTCAATATGGTGATCGACCGCGACATCGACGCGATTATGGAACGCACTAAAAAGCGCCCTCTGGTTACCGGCGTTATGTCGGCTCGTTCAGCGGCGCTGTTCGCTGGCGCACTTGAAATTGTGGCCTTTACGGTGCTCGCGATTTGGGTCAACCAACTTTCCGCCTGGCTCGCCATGTCCGCGACGGCCTTCTACGTTGTTGTGTACACGCTGATACTTAAACGTCGAAGCAAGCAAAACATAGTCATCGGTGGTGCCGCCGGCGCGGTCCCGGTGCTCATTGGTTGGGCCGCGGTGACGAACTCACTTGGCTGGACACCGGTGCTCTTGTTCCTGGTCATCTTCATTTGGACTCCGCCGCACTTTTGGGCGCTCGCGGTTCGTTACCGCGGCGACTACGCGGCCGCCCACGTGCCGATGATGCCCGTGGTGGCGTCACTGCGTCGCACGACACTCGAGATTCTTATTTACACCGTGGTGATGTGGGCGCTGACGTTGTTGATTGGTCCGAGCGCTCACCTCGGCTGGGTCTACGCAATTTCGGCCACGGTTCTCGGAGCCATGTTTACCTTCTACGCCTTTCGACTCTTTAAACACGCGCGCGTGGGAAAAGCCGACGTTGGCGAAGCAATGCGACTTTTTCACTTTTCGATTACGTACCTCACGGCCCTGTTCATCTTGATGGCGGTTGACGTTCTTGTCCGAAGTCACTAATCCCCCCAAGGGACGGCCATCGCCAAAGCTGTTCATCTCGATCGGTATCGGCACCGTGATTGCAGTGGCGCTTATTACAGTGGTCTCGATACTTACCGGAGGAAAAGTCACGTCGAGTGGTAACGCGCCGAACGCCGCGTTAGTGGGAACGCACATCAAGGGCTTTTCGCTCACTGGACTCAACGGTGGCACCGAGAAGTCACCCTGGCGTTCGAATCACGCCAGCGTTTTGATTTTCTTCGCGAGTTGGTGTGGACCTTGTCAGGCAGAAATGCCCAAGGTCGCTGCCTACATCAAGACGCATAGTCCAAGCCCAGTTGAAGTGCTCGGCATTGACGCGAACGACCCACTTGGGTCAGGTCGGGCTTTTATTAAGAAAGATGACGTCACGTTCCCAGTGGCCGTTGACCCGCACGGTTCGCTCACGAGTGGGGTGTTCGGATTCCAGAACATTCCCGAATCCGTCTTTCTCAACGCCAAGGGTGTGGTGACCGACGTGTACTACGGCGCCATTCCAGAAAAGAAGCTCGCTGCCGGTATTAAGAGCCTTCAGGCCACTTAGTCAAAACGAAACGTTCGCGCCGCCAGCAGTGGCGCGACCACGGCCCACGCGGCGAGTGAGATCCAATCGGCGCCGCTCGGCGCGCGACCTTGGCCCAAGACACGATGGAGCGCATCGGCCATTGCGCCCGAAGGTAGACCAATAACGACGCCTCGAATCGCTGAGGGCAACGACGAGAGTGGTACGACGATGCCCGAGAGCAACAGCAGCACCAGGTAGAGACCATTGCTGGCGGCGAGATTGACTTCAGCACGGAGTCGTCCAGCGAACGCGAGTCCAATGCCAGCACAGCCCGCTGAGCCGAGCAGGAGAGCGAGAACGACCTCGAGCGCACCGACGAAACCTCCGTGGGGTCGCCACTTTATGAGGAGCGCCACGAGCGAGAGCACCGCGATCTGAATGACTTCGGTGACGACGACACCCGAGATCTTCGCGCCGATGAGGCGACGTTGTCCTAGGGGCGTGACATGGAGGCGGCGCAGAACTCCCGACGAACGTTCGAAGCCCGTCGCGATGGAGAGAGCGACGAGTGACGTTGAGAGCACGCACAGCGCGAGAATTCCCGGCGCGACGAAGTCGACTCGATGCGTCGCGGGCGTTGACGTGACGTGCGTGAGCGAGAAGAAGAGTAGGAGTAGCACCGGTATCCCAATGGTCAACAGCAGGGTCTCGCCACGTCGAATGGTCATTGAAACCTCGGCACGGGTTTGAAACCACCACGCCTTCATCGTCGCGGCTCACTTCGTTCTTCGGCGATGAGTTCGAGGTAGCGCTCTTCGAGCGAGGCGTGGGTTCGAAGCGACACCATCGACAGACCAATGCTCGCCAAGTAATTCGTCACGATCGCGATGCGCTCGGGCGTCGTTGCTAGCGCGCAGCGAAACTGCAGCGGGCTGTCCAGGGTTATCTCACAACCCAACAACACCGCGAGGGGAGCGGGGTCCAATGGCCCCGATGATTGAACAATCATCTCGGGGGACCCCGCGAGCTCATCAAGGGTTCCCTGGCTCAAGACGCGACCTTGGTGCATGATGATTAATCGATCGGCCAGGCGTTCGGCTTCGTTGAGTTCGTGCGTGGTGAGAAAGAGCGCGCATCCACGATTCTTTTCCGATGCGATGATGTCGCGAATGACCTGGCGTCCTTCGGGATCGACGGCCGTCGTGGGTTCGTCCAGTACGAGCGCTCTGGGTCGTCCGAGCAACGCAAGGGCGAGCAGCGTGCGCTGTTGTTCGCCGCCGCTAAGTCGTCGCCAGGGCGTCTTCGCGCAACGCTCGAGGTCTAAGAGGCTCAGAAGTTCATTGACGTCGCGCGGAGCCTCGTAGTAGGAGGAGGTGAGACGAAGAACATCACGCGGCGACATCGGAGCCCACACGCCACCGCGTTGTAAGAGCGCGCCGGTACGAACGACGACCTCGCGGTGATCGCGCAGTGGGTTGAGGCCGTGTAATCGAACCGTCCCGGCGCTGGGCGCTCGAAAGCCCAGCAACGTCTCGACAACCGTGGTCTTGCCGGCGCCATTGGGACCCAGCAGCGCGACGACTTCGCCGTAGTTGACATTGATCGTGACGTCATCGACCGCGCGCAGCTCTTCGAAAAAGACCTCGAGGTGATTGACTTCAACGGCGTAACTCATTCCTAACGAAACTAGACGGTTCTAACAACCGGTTGACAACGTCTAGGTAGGCTTGTCGCATGATTGATCTGGCTCAACTGCGCCGTGAACCTGACACCGTAAAGGCTGCACTGGCCCGTCGAGGGGTCCCTGAGTCCACGATGGATGAGATTTTGGCGCTCGACCTCGAGCACCGGCGCCGTCTCCAAGAGACCGAAGCCCTGCGAGCCGAGGTAAAGGAACTTTCGCGTCAGGTGGGCGAGGCTCGTCGCACCAAGGACGTCGCAACCGCCGAGACCCTCACGGCGACGAGCCGTGACGTGGGAGACCGCGAGCGAGTGGCGAGTGAGGCGACAGAACGAGTGGCGAGCGCGCTGCGTGAAACACTGCTCATGATCCCCAACGTCCCTGATCCTAAGGTTCCTGACGGCGCCGACGAGAACGACAATCCCGAACTTCGTCGCTGGTGGGTCGATATGGAGAAGGGCGCCGCACAACCAACGTACGCCGACTACCAACGCGTTCCTCACTGGGAAATTGGGACGGAGTTGCGCATTTTGGATATGGAAAGCGGCGCGAGGATTGCCGGATCGATGTTTCCTCTCTTTCGCGGCGCCGGATCTCGCTTGTTGCGCGCGCTGAGCTTCTTCGCGCTCGATCGCCACGCCGACGCCTACGAGGAGATTCGCCCACCGAGCTTTGCGTTGACTGAGACAATGATGGCGACGGGTCACCTACCTAAGTCCGCCGACGATATGTACGCCATCGAACGCGATGATCTGTGGGCGATTCCTACGAGCGAGGTTCCTCTGACCTCGTTACACCGAGGCGAAATTCTCGACGAGGCTGTTCTCCCACTTCGACTCACGGCTCTTACCGCGTGTTTTCGCCGCGAGGCGGGCGCAGCGGGGCGTGACACCAGGGGGCTGCTTCGCGTGCACGAGTTTGACAAGGTCGAGCTCTTCGCGTACTGCACGCCCGAGCAATCAGACGAGGCGCACGCTGACATTTTGCGCCGCGCTGAAGGACTACTGCAAGAACTCGGATTGACGTACCGACTCGTGACGCTCTGTACCGGTGACCTGGGCACCGCGTCGGCGTACACGATCGATCTTGAGGTCTATAGCCCCGGGGTTGATCGTTGGCTGGAGGTCTCTTCAATTAGTTGGTTCCGTGACTACCAGTCCCGGCGAGCGAACGTGCGTTATCGCACGAGCGAAGGGACGACAGCACTCGTACACACGGTGAATGGTTCCGCGTTGGCGTGGGCACGAATCTGGGCTGCGCTTGTTGAAACCTACCGTCAAGCGGATGGATCGGTGAAACTGCCCGACGTGCTCGCCCCCTATTTCGGTGGCGACACGACGATTCGATCTAAGGCTTCGTAACTTCGTATCGATAGCCCACGCCGCGCACGGTGGAGATATGCGTGGGATTTTTGGGCTCGTCTTCAATGAGAGTTCGAAGTCGTTTGATATGAACGTCGAGGGTTTTCGTGTCGCCGACGTAGTCGCTGCCCCACACGCGATCGATCAAGACTTCTCTCGTGAGCACTCGTCCGGGATTCTCCATCAGTAGTCGAAGAAGGGCGAACTCTTTCTTACGAAGTTTGATTTCCGTGCCATTGACGTAGCAACGTCGTGCGTCTATATCCATGCGAATGTTGCCCTGAGAGATCTCTTCGTCGGTTTCTTCTACGTCGGTACCTTGACGACGGCGTAGCACCGCCCGGATGCGAGCAACGAGTTCGCGAAGTCGATACGGCTTCGTGACGTAATCATCCGCGCCGATCTCGAGCATCAAGACCATGTCGACCTCTTCGCCCTTGGCGCTGACGATGATGATTGGCACGCTGCTGGTTGCTCGAATCGCTCGACAGACGTCAAGGCCCGACATTTTGGGCAGCATCAGATCGAGCAGTACAACGTCGAAGTGTCCAAGTGCGAAGGTATCGAGGGCTTCTTGGCCGTCGCGCGCAATGGCCACTTCAAAACCTTCGCGGTTGAGTCCGATGGTGAGTGCGTCAACGAAGGACTCCTCGTCCTCAACGATTAACACGCTGACGCGCTGCTCGTTGGACTGCTTCTTCGTCATTGTTGGTTCATGGGCAGTTCGAGGGTAAAGGTTGAACCTTCGCCCTCGCGCGAGTCAACGAGAATCGTCCCACCGTGATTTTGCGCCACGTGTCGAACGATACTGAGACCAAGGCCCGTGCCACCGGTTTCGCGGGCTCGTCCCGGATCGACGCGGTAAAAACGCTCAAAGATTCGGTCCAGATCCTTGGCAGGAATGCCCACACCATGGTCTCGGATCGCGACGTGCACGCACGGCCCAACACTCTCACCCTCTTCATTGATGGACGCTTCGACACGACTTATCGAAATGTCCACCGTTCCAGCCCTCGGCGAGTACACCACGGCGTTTTCGAGCAACGCGTGCAGCGCCGACGTGAGTTGGCGCCGATCGCCAAAGACGACTTGGTTGGTCTCGGGCTCCTCGAAGTTGATCTTTACCTCATGTTGCTCAGCCGCCGTGCGAATGCGCTCGATGGCGTCAGCGACGATGAGCGAGACCGCAATGGGTTCTCGATGGGGCGATCCTTGTCCTTCGATGCGTGAGAGATCCAGCAAGTCTTCAATAATCCGATTGACCCGAAAGGCTTCGTTGTTGATCCGCTCAGCGAGACGCTGGGCTACCGAAGGGTCACGCTCAAACTGCAGCGTTTCCGCGAGTAGACCGAGCGCCCCCATGGGGGTTTTGAGTTCGTGCGAGACGTTGGCAATGAAGTCGCGTCGGATGTCTTCGAGACGTCGACGTTCCGAGACGTCTTCAATAACAGCGAGCACGCCGAGCGAACGACGTCCGTCGTCGATGACCGTGGCGCGAATGGTGAGTGTGCGCCGAGGTGGCCCATAGATGTCAATGGTGCGCTCGGCGACACCGCTCGTCCAACCATCGGCCAGCACGTCGGTGACGGCTTGAGCGGCGATGGCGTCGCCGTAGCGACTTACCATGAGCGTTTCGGCTTGGGTGTTGCGAAAAATAACTCCACCAGCCTCATCACAGAGCACGAGTCCGAGGGGCAACGTGTCGAGAGACTTGCGCAAACGAATCGACTCGGCGCTCGATTCACTCACGGCGTTGTGGGCGGCGCCAGTGACGTCCTCTAGGTAAGACAACGCCGCTTCGACTTTGCCGTTGTCCTCGCGAGGTTCAACGGCCAAACGTGAAGCGAGTGCACTGAGACGTTGAGCAATGGCGCGGTGTCCTCGGCGGCGGAAAATCAAAATGCCGACGATGATCCCCACAATCAGTACGCCCGCGGCGGCGAGGTAGAGATCGATGGGGGACCACAAGGAAATCAGATTTTTTGTGGAGGCAACAAGCACTGAACCAGTCTCGCAGACGTAGTCACGTTGGTGGAGACGCCGACCGTTGGGCACTCCCTCTACGAAAGCGAGACCCCAATGTTCTACGCCGATGTCTCTCTTAATCCCTCAACAACGGCACTTCCCGGAGGCGCCGCGCTCCAGCAGCTTGCGAACGGAATTGCGTCATGGGCGCTCATTGGCGCGCTCGTCGCTCTGCTCCTTGGCGCGGCGTTGTGGGCGGTGGGAAGTCATACGCAAAATATGCATCAGTCCGCGCAAGGTCGTCGGGCAGTTCTGACCTCGCTGGCGGCGGCGATACTCATTGGCGCTGCGCCAAGTCTGATTAACTTCTTTTTCAACACGGGCCTCAGCGTTCACTAGTGGGCGGGCTTCTTTGTGTTTTCGCACCCGGTTCGTGCGCCTCTTCCCTCGCGAAGTCCACGTTCAGCGACCTCTTTAACGCTCTCACGAGTTGGGTTCTCAGCAGCGTCCAGTGGCTCTTAGACGCTGCCGGCACCGTACTCAACTCAGCGACTGAACCCGCGACGGTGATTCAAGGAGCCAAGGGCGAGTTCACGACGCTGCTCGTGCTCGCGCCGCCACTCATGATGATCGGCCTTTTGGTTTCGACGCTCCAAGCTCTTCGACACGGCGAAGCGTCGACCTTGTGGCGGGTCTATCTCGGCGTCATGCCAGCTTGTGTGGCGGGCATTGTTCTGGCTCGACCCGTCGCGCTACTGGTGATGCAGGCAGTCAATCAGATGTCCTCGAGTGCGGCCGCGACCGTGGCTCAACACGAAGTGCTCCTCAGCCAGGCGCTCCTCAAGCTGGCGCCGTCGACGCCAGGGTTTGGACTCTTCTTGATGAGCGTCGCGGTCGTACTCGGGACTTGGCTGCTGTGGTGTGAATTGATTGTGCGCGTCGTCGTGCTCACGCTGCTTCTCGTTCTGGTACCGGTCGTGGTGCCTCTCTCAACGTTTCCCTCGATGCGCCGCCTCAGTTGGCGCCTCGGCGAAACGTTTCTCGCCGTCGCGGCGAGCAAGTTCGTGATCGTGGTCACGTTGGTTCTTGGACTGAATGAACTGGCGGGCTCTTCAGCGACCGAAGTGATCACCGGCGCCGTGACGATTCTGCTTGCTACGTGCACACCGTTCCTCGTGCTTCGCGTCGTGCCCTTTATTGAGCAGTCGGCGCTTCATGGCCTCGAAGGTCTGCGTGGGCGCGCGACGCGCACCGCCGCCAACAAGGCGTCGGGGCCAGTGGGCATGGTGGCCGGGGCGATGACCCCCAACGCTCCGGTACCCGGACCGCCAGAGCGGCCCGACGATCTCGGCCTCGAGACGTGGCCGGGTTCACCCGAGACGCCCATGCCACCTCTTGACGGCGAGTCACCTCCGCCACCGATCGGTACGCCGCGCTTGCGAGGAGGTCACGTTGCGTACCGCCGTGACGACATGGGTCCCGTCGTTGGTTGGCACTTCGATGAGTGAGCACGTGGGACTCGCTGAAACGGACGCGGATAGTCGATGGATCGGTGTTCGTCGCCATCAAGCAACTCTCGTCATCGTCGGTCTTGGACTCGTCAGTGATTGGGTCATCAGTCCGAGCTCGTCGATCCTCGAAGTGAGTGTTGGCGTCGTGCTGTTGGTGTGCGCCGCGCCGGCGCATGACGGACTCACCGTAGGACAGATGCTTCTCATCACGTTTCGCTTCGTGACAGGTACGCACTGGAGCACGCTCAACGTGCTCGAGTTGGGAAACGACGTCGCTCTTTGGTCCAAGGGTGACGTGTCGTTTCGAGCGTATGAGCTCAACCATCGAGGTCGTCTCGATCTGTCGGGACGTGACGTCACGAACGCGGAGACTCTTGCCGCTCTCGCTGACGCCGCGAGTGCGGCACGATCGGGACAACACTTCTCTGAGCACGTTCTTAGCCACCATGATCGAACGACGACGATGTTGGTGCTACCCATTGACGTGCCAACGCCCGATGGATGGACGATGAACTCGGGTCTCGCTCTTGAAGCGGTGGGACTGCACGACGACGCGGCGTCGCTCTGTCTTCTTGAGCGCTTCACCTATATTCGTGATTCGGAACAGCTGCTGCGCCTCTTTCGCGTCCGCGACTTCAGTTCAGTGCCGGCAACTCGCGGGCTCTTGGAACACGCACTGCGCTCACCGACACGGTTCGATCTTTCGTTGCACGTGGACGTCGTCAGTGGCGCAAGAGCGCATCGTCTTGCGGCTCGGGCGGTGCATCGAGTCGGTAGTGACGACGCGACGTCTCGCTCGGTTGGGTTTCGTCGAACAGCACGATCGGTGCGAAGCATCGAGCGACTCGCACAGCGAGAGACGCTCGTCGCGGGCGGTCGCTCGTTGCTTCGCGTCGCCGTCTTTCTCCTCGTGAGTGGGTCGACGCTCGATGAGCTGCATCAACGAAGTTCGTCGGTGTGGCGCCACGCCCACGACGCGGGGCTGCGACTCGAGCGAGGTTGGGGCCTTCAGGCGCAGTGGCATCGCGCGCAGTTGCCCGGCGGGCCCGGCTGGTGAGTAGATCCTGGACACACTGGGCGACGTCGAGTGATCTCGTCAGTCTTCGCGTGCCAGCGCACGACGCGGGCACGGGTCTTGTTGGTTCCAGTCTTGGTGACGCGCAGTACGGCTCGTCGTTCGTGCTCGACGCTTTTGATGCGTATAACGCGGGCCTCGTGTCCAACCCCAACGTGATCGTCGCCGGGTCAATTGGTGCGGGCAAGAGCACGGTAGTGAAAATGCAGCTCGAGCGAGCGCTTCGTCGCGGTCGGCGAGTAGTAGTGATTGATCCCAAGGGCGAGTACGCAGAACTCGCCGCGCTGCACGGGGTCACGCCCTTGGCGTTGGGTCGCGACGGGTGGTGCAGTCCATTCTCGAGCGACGAGCGTGAGGCACGAAATCTGTTGCGGGCGTTGCTCTCCAGTGCCCAGGGGGTTCCTCTGAGTGGTGACCAGCACTTTGCTCTTGACGAAGTATGGAAGCACTTGACGACACCGCGCCCCCTGCGCGTGCTCTGGTCTCTCTACCAACTTCTCTCGCCGTATCTCAACTCGCCAGCACCGAGCGCGCAGCGATCCCTGGCACTAATTCTCTATCGCTTTATCTATGGCGATCTGGCCGGACTCTTCGATGGCGATAACGAACCGTTGGTTTTTTCTGGCGATTTGGTAGTGCTCGACCTCTCCTCGCAGTGGTCGTCGAACTCACTCGCGGTTGCGGTGTTGAGCGCGGTGGCCGCGGCTCAACAAGTTGTTGGACAACGCGGTGAACTTGGCTATCTCGTGCTCGACGAGGCGTGGGCACTACTCAGTGACGTTGACGCACTGCGATGGTTGCAAGGATCATGGAAACTGGCTCGAGCGCGAGGACTCTCTCACGTACTCGTGTTGCATCGCTGGAGCGACGTCGCGACGGCCGGTGACGCGGGCAGCGCCCAGCGAGAGCGAGCGCAAGGACTTCTTCGAGAGTGTGAGACCGCGTGGTTCTTTCGCCAACCTCCCGACGAGGCACGTGAAATGTCGATCGCACTCGGACTCACGTCACGAGAAGAGCGCTACCTCACTTCGCTGCCTAAAGGTGTCGCACTCGTTCGCTACGGCGCTCACCGATCCATTGTTCGCGTGCGCCCCGACGATAACGACGTGCGCTTCATTGACACCGATGCTGCCATGCGCGACAGCGCATGAACGATCGGCCAGTTCTAGGCCGACGACTCTGGAAAGGCATCTCGTTCGGGCGCAACGTCACGTTGGAACCGCGCAGTTCACTGCTCATTGTCGGACCTACGCAGGCGGGCAAGACGTCGTCTCTCGTGATGCCGGCGCTTCTGCGCTGGAGCGACGCGCTCGTGGTGACGAGTGTGAAGAACGACGTCGTGAAAGCAACGATTGAGTGGCGCCGCTCCCTAGGGGACGTGCAAGTGCTTGAACCAGGACGCGACGGTGGGTTGACGTGGGATCCACTCGATGGAGTTGACACGTTTCGTCACGCTACGAGAGTCGCGCGCGATCTCACGGTTGGTTCGGGTGATCGGGGAGAGGCTGAGTTCTGGAACGCGCTCGCGACTAAATTGGTGGCCGCACTTATGACCTTGGCCAAGGAGCACGCTCGGACCATCTTTGAGGTAGCGGCCGTTGTTGAGCGCCGTGACGTCGACGCGTGGCTCGGCGATCGACGTACGACCTTGGCGAGTGAAGCCCTCAGAAGTTTTCTTGATCACGATCCAAAGACGTTGGACGGTGTGTTCACGACCGCCGAGACCATGCTGCTCCCGTGGCGATTTCCTCAACCATTAGCTGAAGTTCGAAGCGTCGTTCGCGGTGCGAACACGCTGTATCTGTGCAGTCCTCGAGGTGAACAACGTCACTACGAACCACTCTTTCGAGGAGCATTGCGCATGGTGCTCGAAGAGCAACAACGACTCGTCGACGAGGGGACGCAGCGTCGAGTCCTTATGGTGCTCGACGAAGCGGCCACCGTTGCTTCATTGGACGAACTCGATCAACTGGCCGCTACCGTGAGTGGCCTTGACGTCACCCTCGTCACCGTGGTCCAAGACTTTGCCCAACTAGCGGCTCGTTGGGGAGCGCGAGCGGCGACGATCGTCAACAACCACACGACACGTCTCGTGATGGCGGGTCTCGCCGATCCGACGGTTGGAACCTATCTGCCTGAATTACTCGAGGAGAAGGAGGGCGTCAGGTCTATCCCGCTACGACTTCAGCCTCCAGGAACGGCACTGGTGGTCAGTGGAAGAAAGCGCGTCTACGGCGTGCGCTTTCGACCGTGGTGGCGCGATCGGCGCCTGCGTGACCGGGGCGTTCGCTGACGGTAACTACGATTTACCAATGGCGTATCAATCTCTCCTGCTTCAAGAGCAGATTTTTGCCATAGATATTGGAGCGACGAACATTAAGTTTTCGCACGTTAACGACGAGGGCGTTTTGCTTCGCGGCGTTCGCCGTCGCCCTACTCCCTACCCTTGTTCACCGGATCGTTTGGTTGAGTTCCTCGAGGAACGAATTGCCAAAAGCGGTTGTCAACGCGTAGGCGTGGGATTTCCTGGAGAGTTTCGCGACGGTCACGTCGTGCGCCCTGGCAACCTGTCACGACCTGGTGGTGTCACGACCGACGTCGACCCGGCGCTCGAAGAAGCGTGGCGCGGATTTCCACTCGAGGACGCGTTGCGAGAGGCGTCGGGACGAGAAGTGCGCGTCGTGAATGACGCAACGATGGCGGCTCTTGGATGCGTTGAAGGGGCCGGTACTGAGCTCGTGCTGACCTTAGGCACGGGTCTTGGTTTGGCGCTCTCGATTGACGGCTCCTTAAAGAAGGTTCGCGACGTTGGCGCCGAGATATTTCGCGATGGCAAGACGTATGACCAAACGGTGGGTGAGCGCGCTCGGGCACTTGATGAGGTTCATTGGAACGCGACTTTGGCCGAGGTTGTCGACGGCTTCGCCAAAGAATTCGGGGCGATCACCGTCCATTTAGCGGGCGGTAACGCTCGTCGCGTCGTACCCTCAGAGTTTGATCATTTGCCTTTCCGCGTTGTCATTAACGGCAACGAAGCGCCGATGCGTGGCGCGGCGAAACTCTTCGCAAAGTAGTCGACGTTGCGTAGTTGGAGTTGCGTCTACTCCAGAGCTAGGTCAACAGCGCTCGCGGCCAGTACGCCCGCGACAGTTCGACAAGCTTTGTCGTCGATAGTGAACTCGGGACTGTGGTGCATGCCACTTGATCCGTCGGACAACGCACCGCCTATGAAGAGGTAACAGCCCGGCACGCGGTTCAAGAACTCTGACATGTCGTCACTCGGTGTCACGGGAGGTATCGTCACCGCACTCTCGGCTCCGACGACCTTGGCTGCGCTCGCCATGACACGCGAAACCACCGACGCATTGTTGGACACCGCCGGCGCTGACTCGCCAAGTTGTAACTCGCACTCAACGCTAAAGACCGATTCAACTTCGCCGAGAATGCCTCGGAGTCGCTCAATGGAAATATCGTGTTGACCGGGCGTGAATGTTCGCAATGTTCCGCGAAGGAGTGCGTGGCGCGGGACAACGTTATTGGCGGTGCCCGCGTTTATAACACCGGCCGAGCAGGCACAGTTCGTTCCTTCATAGGAAAGACCGTCGACGACTTCTTGCAGCCTGGGCGCCAACGAACTCACCGCGAGCACGACGTTGCCTTCAACCGTGGCCATGGCACCGTGGCCGCCACGACCCGTAATGTGCACCGCGAGCGCGCGCGCGTCACTCATCATGATGCCCGCACGTGATGCAACGATTCCAACAGGGGCGAGCGAGATGACGTGCGCGCCAATAACGAAGTCCACCGGATTGTCGTCGAGGACTCCACCAGAGATCATCGCGCGAGCGCCCCCCAAAGCTTCTTCTGCGGGTTGGAATAGCAACGTGAATTCGCCGGCGAGATTGTCACGGCGTCGGGCCAATAGATCCGCGACACCCAAGAGTCCGGCGGTGTGTACGTCGTGGCCACAGGCGTGCATCACGCCTTCGTTTTGTGAAACAAAAGAGAGGTCACCCTCTTCTTTGACCGGAAGGGCGTCGATGTCGGCACGGATCATTACTCGGCGTCCGGGCTTGGCGCCCACGAGTCGTGCCACGGCGCCGGTTTCAGTGGGACAGTTGCGAATCTCCCAGCCGAGTGACGTCAATCGCTCGAGGACAACGTTTGTGGTGCGACGTTCTTCAAAGGCGAGTTCAGGGTGGGCGTGCAGGTCGTGGCGAAGATCGACCATGGGGTCGTTCGCGAGGTCGAGCAGCTCGGGCAAGTCGTCAATGAATGAACGGGTCATAGAGGCATGGTAGTGAAATCACCCAGGCTCGAAGGAAACGTGGTCGGCTAGGATGGTGAGCCAGTAACAACGCGGCTGTAGCTCAGCGGATTAGAGCATCGGTCTACGGAACCGAGGGTCGGGGGTTCGAATCCCTCCAGCCGCACCAAAATGAATGCCCGTAAGTACGGTATTCGACCGTACAGACCCCGGAATCGTCAGTTCTAAACGCCGATTCTCAGCAGGCTACCTCGACGGGTATGCCGTAGGCGGTCCTAGGAAGTTGCACGCAGTTGTGCACCGTGAACTTTGTGTTGAGACCCATCTCGACCAGCGTGGAGAACTCCACCGTTCCGCCCTGGCCCGCTTGAAACGTTGGTTTGTGAAGCAGCGTCACGTGATAGATCTTCGCGGCAGCTACCACGTCGGCACCCGACACGGCGCGCCCGGCGGCCGCGGCGGCGGCGATGGCCCTATTGCTGACACCCAGCGCGCCTGCACGACTATTCCAGAGTCCCTGAGCTTGATGGGGGCATGAGATTATCTTGGCCGTGGCGCCTACCGTGTTAGGGAAGTTGAGACAGATGTCGGTGAAGGTGTTGGGATCAACGAGCAGGACGAGCCGCGAGTACCCGAATACGTCGCCCAAGTTGATCAACAGTTGAAGGCCCTTGGTGTTCACCGTGTTGATCCCGGCTGCGTTGCTGACGTCAGCCTGCGTGACGACGTGGGCGGGGCTATCGTGTGAGGCAGTTGCTAGGGCGTAGTTGGCGATGCGAAGGGCCACTGACGAAGAAGTGGAAGCGCCAACCGGGCTGCCAAGGCCAAGGAGCGCCACCATGGCCACCCCAGGTGTCAACGTGCGTGAGACACGAAGAAGTCGTGATCGTCGTCGCTGCTGTCTCGTCATCATTGTGGTCTTTTCGTCGCGTCGCACCATCCATCCTCCTTCATTGGGGCGAGTGAGACCGAGCAGTCACAATGCCCCTACGCCGACGGTGCTCGTCCAGTTGATGCGTCGACGCTGGACTTCGCTGTGCGCTGGGTAATGCCTCGAATGTCTGTCAGAAATCGCGAGTTGGAACTCCACGGTCCTGAGTTCTTGGCTCCTGGCACGTATCCAATCGTCCCTAAAAGGAGTAGACCGATTTACTCCGAACGCCACAACGTCCGGAGTAGCTTCGCTGACCTGACGCGTCAATACCGACAGCGAGAGCGGCGGCTGATTCGCGGGCGAAAACTAGACTGGAACGTGTTTAAGTGAAGAAACTCGAGTGGTTTCTCTACGGTCTTTGATGAAGGAAGTTATGGGCATAGATTTTAGGAAGAGCCGATTTCGAATGGTGGGCGCCGCCACAGCGACACTCCTCATTGTTTCGCTGTCTTTAGCGGGTTGTGGCACCAAGTCGGCGTGCGCTCCTGCTTCGGGGTTCACTACCACCACCACTGGCATACCGGGCACCACACTTCCTCCAAGTCGTGACAACGACGCGGGAGATGCACGTATTCCTGACAAGACTCCCGACGCGGATATTGACGCAAACCAGAGACTCCCGATCTGCGCACCATCGAAGTGAGGCATCGGTGTGAGTCGACACTCGCGTATCGATTCAACCCTCGTAGGTAACCGTGAAACCTGCCGACGCGCCTGAACCCTGCATCTGACTCGGTAACGCATCAACTGAATTATTGGTCGTGACCATTTCAATTGCGGCAGAGTAGGGCGGGAGCGTCCACGTGCCGGACGGCACCGTCAAGCCGAGTTCCGTGAAGGTGACGACGCCAAAATTCGCCAAGGTGTCGAGTCCACCGGAACTTACGTTGCCCGGGTCCTCGGCAATCCATTCGGCGGTCATTCCAGCACCGGAGTACGCTTCGCCAGATGTCGAAGACTGGTGATTGGTGAGATCCGAGACTGAGTAGTGCCACGCTCCCGAAGTGTCTTGATAAACCTGAGCGTCGATTACGTCGCCGGAATTTACGGTAAAGAGCGACTGCGTGACGTAGCCATAAGCCTCATCGGTCCACCATGCCGTCGTCACTTCACGCCCGTTCGTGCATCGCGACAACGTGCCATCTTGGAAGAGTCCGGAGTAACCATCCGCCCCGTTGACTCCTACCCAATCGGCGGTAGAGCTATTTGGAAGTGAGGCGCAGTTGAGTGTCGGAACAGTCCATTCGGCGCCCACTGCCTGGTACCCGCCGATTCCGCCAGAAAGTTCGTACCCCGCCCAGTTTGATGAGCTCAGGCCCGGAGACTGTGCCGGCGCCGGCACTGCTGTCCACTGCGCGTAAAGAATGACACCCGAAGTGAACGAATAGATGGCGCCATTCGCGTAATTCGTACCACCACCTCCGGGGGCGGTGTTCCAACCAGTGAACGTGTAGCCCGAGTCCACGAACGCGTTACTCGTGAGCGCAGTGGCCACGTTGTAGTTCTCGGTCTCAATGGCCATGGTGCCCGTTCCGCCATTCGCGCTAAAGGTCACGGTGTAGCTGTTGATTGTCCACTGCGCGTACAGAGTGATGTTCGCGGTAAAGAGATAATTCGCGTTGTCAAGATAACTAGTGCCCGAACCATTGGCCGCGGTGTTCCAACCAGTGAACGTGTAGCCCGAGTCCACGAACGCGTTACCCGTGAGCGCAGTGGCCACGTTGTAGTTCTCGGTCTCAATGGCCATGGTGCCCGTTCCGCCATTCGCGCTAAAGGTCACGGTGGTCGTCAGTGGTTGTGGCGTTACCTTGTTCGAAGGTGCGGAGTACTTTCCTTGGCCGACTTTATTGACCGCCGCGACAGTAAAGGAGTACGTGACGCCGTTCTTCAAACCACCGATTCGACAAGTAGTTGTCGCGCATCGGTGGATTTGTGTTTGAGGATGTGCCCGGACTTCGTAGTGAGTAACTCTGAAACCACCGTTGGACGTGGGTGCGGAAAACCTCAATGTTGCCGACGCGTCTCCCGCCGCGGCCTTTACGCGATGAAGAGTTGCTGGTGGTGTCGATTTGGTCGCGGCCGATACGGGCGATGACAGCAGCGACGAGGACACCAGCGCGCTAAGAGAAATCAAGCACACGTAGCGCCAGAAGAGATTCGCACTACTTCTCACCGAGTTCGCTGAAAAATCCAACGACGCAACGCACTAAAGGCACGTTCTGCCGGTCCGGTCATGTTGTCCACTGGGTTCTTTCACTAAAGAACTACAACACAAGGCTAAGTCTCGGTGGTTTTTATTGTGCGTCGTGGCTACCCGCAACGAAGAGCAACTTGCAACAGAAATATGGCCGTGGAGGCCTTCGTCAAATTTGTCATGTCATCGTCACACAGGAGTTGGCGTTTAATCCTGGGTGAACTTTGCTCCACAGCCCGCGCAGTACGTCTGACCGGGCAGACGCAATTTGTAACACGATAGGCAGTGAGTGTTTGACGTCGTCACGTTTTCTTCGGTGACTAATGGTCGAGAGGGAGAATCAATTCGATCACCGGCGTACTTGCTGTTCGTCATCTCGTCGGACAGACACATCAAGACGATGAACCACGGCAAGATGAACGCCGTGAGGAGCCACCACGCCGAGCGACCGGTGTCGTGAAGACGTCGGACCGTGACGGCCAGATTAGGTAATAGAAAAGCGAGTCCCCAGATAATTCGAAGTAGCAAGAGTGCACTAATGGAAAAGAGGAGATTACCGAGCCCGACAAAGAGAATGAAGTACCAATACTCCGAGCGCGCCGCCACACCAGAAAACGTCGAATACTTTTTAAGACACGTTCTCACGGCTGTAGTGAAATTCATCTCTTCCTCCGATTGGTTCTAGATCGTCAGAGCCACGAGATTTTTTCTTACCCTACTCTGCGCTTCGCGGATCCATTGGCCCTGATCGTTCCCTGTTCAACGAATCGTTCGAACTCTCCATCCCTGCGTTGAACTCGTCGTTAGGGTTTGAATCGATCTCTCGGCGAGTAAATGGACGCCTACCGTCATATATAACTAGTATTCCTATTGATTAAGTAGAATAATGCAACGACGATGACGCATGACCGTGAACAACTGACATCAAGGAGAGAAGACGGAGACCAAGATTAAAACACCAAGGTTCGGCGCTTAGTGGAGATTTTGGTTGATTGCGTGGAGATTGCTGGCGTAAGCGACGATTTGGTTTGGAGCCCTTGGGCCAAAGGCCAAGTCCTTTCTGGGCCATCACGTGCCCGCGACCTGGTCCCGAAGGTCGAGGACGAAACGCCGATCTGGGTTGCACGTGACCATCGCGCAGTCAACGAAATGCGGATCGTGCGCTTCATCGATGCTGTAGGCAATGTCAATGAGAAGTATCCGCACCTCGACAACGCGCTCTCCGTTGGCGACATACCGGATTGCCGGTTCTTCACGTGCTCATACAGTGAAAACCAGACCTCGCCGCGCTCCGCCAAGCGCGCTACCTCCGGAGACATCCTTGAAGACCCTTATGACAACCCTGGCTGCGCTCTACCTGGCCGCCACAGCCCTCATCCTTAGCGCCGGCTCGCTTGTGAGCGCCTCGACTCGCGTGAACTACGGCTTCTACGGTCAAAGTGCGATCACCACTAGTGGCCCAGACGCCCTCGTGGTAAATAGCACCGGCAACTCGGTCACCGAGTTCAACATCGCCACCGGCGCTCTGGTGCGAGTAGTCAAGTCTGCTCGCTACGGTTTCAACGGGCCATCTACCATCACGATTTCTGGCGACGACGCCGTTGTTGTCAACGCCACCGGCAACTCTGTCACCGAGTTCAACATCGCCACCGGCGCCCTAGTGCGAGTAGTCAAGTCTGCTCGCTACGGTTTCAACGGGCCATCTGCCATCACGATTTCTGGCGACGACGCCTTTGTAGCCAACCAGAACAGCACCGGCACCCGCAACAACGGCTTCGTCACCGAGTTCAACACCTCCACCGGCGCTCTGGTGCGCGTGCTCAGAGGCAAGGCCTACGGCTTTAACGACCCCTGGGCCATCGCGATCTCCGGCGGTATCGCTTTGGTTACGAACGCCAGCAGTAACACCGTCACCGAGTTCAATTCTGCCAGCGGTGCTCTGGTGCGCGTGCTCAGAGGCAAGGCCTACGGCTTCAACGGCCCTCAAACTATTTCTCTGGCTGAAAGTCACGCATTCATCACGAACGAAAATAGCGACACCGTCACCGAGTTCAACACCGCCACCGGCGCTCTAGTGCGTGTACTTAGAGCTGCTCGCTACGGTTTCAACTGGCCAACTGACATCACGATCTCTAGCGACGACGCCTTCGTAACTAATTTGCGCGGCAGCACCGTCACCGAGTTCAACGCCGCCACCGGCGCTCTGGTGGGTGTACTTAAAGCTGCTCGCTACGATTTCAATGGGCCAACAGCCATCACGATCTCTGGCGACGACGCCTTCGTAACCAACGAGGGCAGCACACCCGCACCCGCCCCCTCCGTCACCGAGTTCAACATCGCCACCGGCGCCCTCGTGCGAGTGCTCAGATAAACGCCGAACCTTTTGCTGGCGTCTCTTGGCATGAGCGTCGCGGACACGGTAAAGGCCTACGCGAACAGCCACGGCATCGATGGACTCAAGAGTGTGTCGGTTGAGGTCGGCGGCCAAGAAGCACCTTCACCGTCACGATTGGCGGGCGCGACGGTGAAAGTAGGACTACGAGGTGAGCTCAGTCACGGCGACGTGATTCAACTGAAACGCGCGGGAGAGCAGTGCAATATTCACACGAGCCTTGCGCAAGGTGTCATCGTTGCCGTTGTTTAGCGACGAGTTGTGGGCGAATCGTCAGCGTCTGAGGCCATCTCCGACGCAGTGTTTCATTGGTAGAGTTGAGCGACGCCGAGCCCTCTCGTGAGGGTCTCTGCTGCCCTAAGCAGCCGTCACTTACGCGTACGCATTAGGAGTTTTCATGAAGGTATTAGTTCTCGGTGGCGATGGATTCTGTGGATGGCCCACTGCGTTGCACTTGTCCGATCTTGGTCACGACGTCACGATTGTTGACAACCTGAGTCGTCGCGAGATCGATCTCGAATTGGAAGTCGAGTCACTCACACCCATTCGACCAATTGGCGAGCGTCTGCGCGTGTGGAAGGAACTCACCGGCAAAGAGATTGGTTTTGTTCACCTTGACCTGGCCGAAGAGTACGAGCGATTTGAATCGCTCCTACGAGAGATCGAACCCGACGCGATTGTCCACTTTGGTGAGCAGCGCGCAGCGCCGTACTCCATGCGCAACACAGCCGCCAAGCGTTACACCGTTGACAACAACGTGCGCGCCACCCACAATGTGCTCGCCGCGATTGTCGCGAGCGGTCGCGACATCGCGTTGGTTCACCTTGGAACAATGGGTGTGTACGGCTACGGATGGTCGGGTTCGGCTCCGATTCCCGAGGGCTACCTCACGGTGAAAGTTCCAACTCCCGATGGTGACCTCGAACGTGAGATTCTTCACCCCGCCAATCCCGGATCTATTTACCACCTCACGAAAACGCTCGACCAGTTGCTGTTCGCGTTCTACTCCACCAACGATCAACTGCGCATCACGGACCTTCACCAAGGAATCGTCTGGGGTACGCAAACGCCGCAAACGGCCCTGGACGAGCGCCTCATCAATCGCTTTGACTACGACGGCGACTACGGGACGGTCCTCAATCGATTCTTAATGCAAGCCGCCATTGGTCACCCTCTCACCGTGCACGGCACGGGCGGTCAAACTCGTGCGTTCATTCACATTCGTGACACCGTTCGCTGCATTCAGATTGCGCTCGAGAATCCGCCCGAGCGCGGTGATAAGCCCAAGGTCTTCAACCAAGTCACTGAAACGCACCGCGTCAAAGAACTCGCTGAGATGATCTCAAAATTGACCGGTGTTGAAGCGGCGTACCTACCTAATCCTCGCCGTGAAGCGGTGGAGAACGAACTCAACGTCAGTCGTGAGAAGTTCCTGGCGCTCGGTCTCAATCCGACGAAGCTTTCCGAAGGACTGCTCGAAGAGGCACGCGATATTGCGCTGCGCTACAAAGACCGAGCCGATACAACCAAGATCATCTCTCGCTCAGTATGGCGTCAAGGTATGGAGACGTCGCCCGACTTGATGGTGCGCTAAGGAAGATCACTGGCTCCCTGTCACCCGCCATTTGGCGTGTGAGAATTCAAACATGGCAACCATCTACCAGTACATTCGTCACCCTCGAGCGGTCGAACTTCAAAGCGTCGGACACCCAATCAAAACCAACGATTTTCGAAAACCCAAGTACGACAACTTCTTCACTCGCCTTAACGCCAGATTCGGTCTTAAGGTCACCCTCGTGGTGGGAACCATGTGGTGCGCGTACGTCTTCACGATTATTGCGCTCTTTGCGTTGCCGTCGGCCATTCATCAAGGCACGTACTACGTCGTTGTGTGGCTTTCGAGCAGCTTCTTGCAGTTGGTGTTGCTGCCCGTCATCATCGTGGGGCAAAACATTCAAGCAAAGGCCGCGGATAAGCGATCCGAGGAGACCTACAAAGACGCTGAAGCGGTTTTAAAGGAGTCCGAAGAGATCCAAAAGCATTTACTCGCCCAAGACGAAGCCATTACGAACATCCTGAATCGACTCGAAGCCCTAACGGGAATGCAGGCACCAAAGTCCGGCGCCTAATCTCCAGCCGAGATCTGCATCTCACGAATCTGCTGTCTCATTGCGCTCCACGTGGGCACGCCGTCTTTCAGAATCGCGCGCCGGAAAGGTTCGGCAAATTGGTTGAAGTTCGTGCTCTGCATATTGCCAATGACCGTTGACATGAAGGTGACGCCAACGGTGGTGAAGGTAATGGAGCGCACGAGATAACGAAGTCGGTGTATTTCATCATCGGTGAGATTTTTAAGAAGCGGAAGGACGCCTTCGATCTCACCGAATTGACTCATGAGAGCCTGTTGAAGTTTCTCGCTGTGCACCGCGGCGAGAGAAGTCTCCAACATGAAATTCTGATGAACAGCATTCTCGCCACTTGCGGAGCTGAAAAGGAGGCGAGTGATGGAGCCTTCCTCGAGCACGTTGATGAAATTCCTTACCTTCATCCATCGTGCTCGCATGAGGTCAGTTGACGCCGCGATCACGAGATCTTCCTTTGATGGATACAACTTGTAGATCGCTCCCGGGGAGCAGTTGGCACGACGCGCTATTCGTGAGATGGTTGCGTGCGTGTACCCACTCTTGCCAACGACGCCAAACGTGGCGAACGCCAATTGCTGTTTCAGGTCATCGCCCTGAGCAAGAACAATTCGCTCATCAGTTTCGTGGAGTTCTATGTCGGGGATATCACGAGGATCCGTCTGGAGCGTTTCGAGCAGCAATTTTTGTAGGACGTCGAGATAACTCGGATCAGTTCCAAACAGGGAATCCGTAAAAATCTGAATCAGTACTACGGAAAAAACCATTATCCCACGGGCGAAGGTCGCGCTCTCGTCGGGTGACACACGCGACCCCATCTCGAGGTAGTCGTGAATAAACGGCTCAACCTCTTCGTGCAACGTGGGGATTCTTCTTGCGGTGAATAACACTTGTATGCACGCGTGATCGGCCGGTGTTGAATGTTCGATGTAGTCAAATATTGCGCCAACCGAAGCAATAGTTGGCTCCTGCGCCGCGTGCATACAAATTTCAAACATCGCAATTGCTCTTTGACGGAGAATTGAGTTCCACAGGTCAACGAGTAGTTCGTCAACGTCTTCGTAGCGGGCGTAGGTTGCACCGTGGGTGAGACCCGCCTGGTGTCCGACGTCGCGCAGTGAAACGTGGTCGACGCCGACGCGCAATACTTCACTAATGGCGGCATTGAGAATGGCTTCGTCGTTAGCAACGGCACGCGCGCTGCGGGCGCGTTGGCTTCGGGGCATACCTAATGATACGTATACCATTACCAGTAATCAACAACCAAATAGCCCTGTATCAGGTTTTTTGCCCCAGGAGACGTGTCGAAATAGAGAAATGGAGTCGTTTTCGTGAGCCACCAATTCGCGATTCTGGCGACGAGCGCGCTGGTCGTCAACGTCCATCGCGGTGCCGTCCTACCTGTCGCGAGGTTTGTGGTCGTGGCCGTTCCCTGCCTAGCGTTGCTCTTTTACCTCCTAGTTGTTCGACGTCACCGAGGTCAGTAGTTCAGTGACGTCGTCGCTTCCCTACGTTCCACTTGATCCGAGAGGGTGGCGACTGGCGATGGGCCTTCGTCCACTCGATCTCGCGCAGTGGTTGCAGATCGACGATCACTACGACGAGGAGCTGTCGCTTAAAGAGTCCTTGCTCGAACGTGACTTTGAGGCGGTGGTCGCGACCAATCCCGAGGGCGACGCCGCAAGTTCAGAACTGCTCGAAGAGGTCAGGTCGTTTCTGGCTGTGCACCACCCTCAGATTGTCCTTCACGAATCTCCAAGTGAGCACCCCATCGTTCGCGCGAGCCGATTTGTGCAAGAGGATCTGTGCGTGTTGGTGCGCGAGGATGAGTGGAAACTACGAGCCGCGTGCGTTTGTTTCCCCTCACGTTGGAAACTCGCTTCAAAGATTGGCACGACTCTCGACGACATTCATTCGCCCGTCCCGCTCTACGAAGATGAGCTTGCCCGTCCCACCAATGCCTTCTTTGATCGACTGACTCCGGAGCGTTCGTTTTGGCGACTGAACTGGACGTTGCTCGATAGTCCCGTGCTTCACCAACCTACGAGCGCGCGCGTTGCACCAAGTGGTGATCTGGCGGAGTGGCACTTTCGCGTCGAACGCCAGACCCTCCGTCAGCTGCCTACATCAAAGGCCATCGTGTTCACAATTCGAATCTACGTTGCCTCCGCGCTGACGTTGCGCGATGAGGATCCAGAGTTCGGCCCTGCACTGTTGCACGCACTCGAGAGCGCGCCGCCAGCAGTGCGGACCTATAAAGGGTGGACTGGTGTTGCCGAGCGACTTCGCGAAGTTCTCTAGGAACGAATGAGATCTTTGGCGATGGCGACGACTTGCATCTCATCGGTGCCGGCGTAGATTCGCAGCACTCGGGCGTCGCGACTGAGTTGTTCGACGCGGTACTCCGCGATGTAGCCGTTACCTCCAAGAATTTGAATCGCGTCGTCGGCCACTTGACAGGCGGCCTGCGCCGAATAGAGCTTCATCGCGGACGCTTCGGCGAAACTGGGCAGCGCGCCGTCCTTCGAGCGTTCGATGTGCATGAAGACCAAGTTTCGAACGTTTACGCGCGCAACTTCCATTTGCGCAAGTTTGAGCTGGATCAACTGAAACTCGCCAATGGCCTTGCCCCAGAGCTTGCGGTGCTTGGCGTAGTCAATCGAGATGCGCAGGCACTCTTCGATCACGCCGAGCGACATTGCGGCGACGCCCGCGCGCTCTGAGACGAAGTTGTCCTTGGCGCTCTGGCGTCCGCCGCCCTTGATCTCTTCGCTTTCTCCGAGCAGTCGATCGCGTCCAACGTGCACGTCGCTAAGAAAGATCTCGCCCGTGGGCGACGCGTGCTGACCCATCTTTCGCATGGGCTTGGCCTGTTCGAGGCCGTCCATGCCCGAATCGAGCACGAAGGTGAGAACTTTGCGGTCGCGCATATCGTCAGCGTCGCCGTTGTCGAGCTTGGCGTAGAGGACGATGGTGTCAGCGTAGGGTCCGTTCGTAATCCAGGTCTTTTGACCGTTCAAGACGTAGCCGTCTCCGTCACGCACGGCGCTGGTGCGCATGCCTCCAAGCGCGTCAGAACCCGAGTCGGGTTCGGTGATCGCCCACGCGCCGACTTTGTCGAGCGTCATCAAGTCGAGTGCCCAACGCTCCATCTGCGCGGGCGTGCCAAGTTTGTTGATCGTTCCTGCCGCCAGGCCCGTCGAAACGCCGAGCGAGGTGACAAGCCCGGGACTTACGCGACACAGTTCAATCGTGGGAATCAGCGTCAGCGCTGGGTCGTTGCCGCCACGGCGTTCGCTTACTGGCTCTTCGCCGGAAATCTTTCTTTGGAGCTGTCGCTTAAATGACTCTTGGGCCATGGCCTTGAGGCCAAAGACGTCGTAGAACTTTCGCAGTACCTCAAAGGGCGGCACGCCGTTGTGTTCGAGGTCATCAAGATGAGGGCGAATCTCTTCATCGACGAATCGACGGACCACGTCAATGATCGCTTGGTGCTCTTCGGACCATTCGTACATCGTCACACCCCCGTGGCGTTATCGCGCGACGACGCCGGTGTCATCCTACGGGGCGATGACCTCGTCAATCGAAGGACCGTTCAGTTGATCAACCAACGCGCCGAACCACGACGTCTCAATGTACGCAACGATCATCGGTCCGATGGCGAGCCAAAGGTCGGCGTGTAATGACATGACAAAGAGCACGAGAAGAACCACCTCGGAGAGCACGCGCCACGATTGATTTCGCCCGAGACGCTTAGCGACGAGCGCGCTCGCGAAGAAGAGATTGACGCCCGGCAAAAATGCTTCGAGCGACCACTTGCCCTTGAGTTCTTTCACGCCAAACGCGCACACCGCTGAACCAATGACGAGCAACGCCACGGCGACGTCGAGCGCGCTGAGCAAGAACCACCTTGGGGCCGGATGAGCCGTGCCCGTCCAGTGGGCGAGCGCGCTTACCAAGAGTCCCAGTCCACCCACGACACCGACGATCCCCGAGCGCAGGACGCGGCGCATGGTCTGAGCGAGCATCAAATTGGCGACGACGCGTGTCGGTTCTTCTGGTTCGCCGTAGGGTCGCGTGGCCTCAGACCACTGCGTGCCCGTCCATACCCGCCACTGGCGAGAGCCCGATGGATCGGGGTACCAACCGGGCGGGACCGTACTGAGCGCTTGGAAACTCACCGAAGTAGTCTCCCATAACAGTCAAAAGGGGTGTATCGATGAGTGATCTCCGAGGAGCTGTTGCTCCAACGTCAGGCAGCCAGGATCGTCACGCGCTCGATGAGGTGGCTCTGGACCAAGCCGTCAACGACGTCGCGCAGCACGCCCACGCGTGGGCCCTCACGACACCTCGAGAACGCGCGCAACTGTTGGCGCGAATCGTCGCCGACACGATCGCGGTGGCCGAAGAGTGGAGCGCCGCTGGTTGCGCGGCGAAAGGGTACTCGCCCGATAGTCCCGAAGGTGGCGAAGAGCTCTTTAGCGGCGTCGGTACCTTCGTGCGTATGGCGCAGGCCTTTCGTCAGTCGATGCTCGACATCGCCACCAAGGGTCGACCCCAGTACCCGGGACCCGCTCGCCACAAGCCCGGTCGACGCATCGCCGTGCAGGTCGTTCCTGCGTCAACGTTTGACAAGATTCTCTACAGCGGCGTTACGGGTGAAGTGTGGATGGAGCCGGGCGTTGATGAGAACGAAGTACAGGCGACTCAGGCAGAGGTGTACAAGGCTCCGGAGAGTTACGAAGGCGTGAGCTTGGTTCTTGGCGCGGGCAACGTCGCGTCACTCGGTCCGCGTGACGTCTTGAGCAAACTCTTTGCCGAAGGCAAGGTGGTGGTCTTAAAGGCCAATCCAGTCAATGACTATTTGGTGCCGTACTGGTCGCGGGCGATGAGTTCCTTGATTGAGGCCGGCTTCTTGCGCATCGTGAGCGGTGGCGCGCAGGTGGGCGTGTATTTAACGTGCCATGATCTCATTACCGACGTGCACGTGACAGGTTCTGATAAGACGCACGACGCCATCGTCTTTGGAGTCGGACCAGAGGGTGAACGACGAAAGGCTGAGAACGATCCATTGGTCACGAAGCCCGTCAGTTGTGAGCTCGGTAACGTCTCGCCCGTCATCATCGTGCCCGGTCGGTGGTCGAAGAAAGAGATTGAATACCAGGCCAAGCACGTCGCGACGATGATCGCGAACAACGCGGGCTTTAACTGTCTCACGCCGCGTGTCATCGTCACGCACGCCCAGTGGCCCCAACGAGAAGAGTTCTTCGAAACACTCGAAACGGTTTTAGCGACGCTGCCCACGCGTCGCGCGTACTACCCGGGCGCAAACGAGCGACGTGACACGTTTCTCGCCAGCCACCCCGAGGCCAATCAACTGGGTGACGTCACCGCTGACACCGTCGCGTGGACGTTGATTCGTGACGTTGATCCAGCAAACGGCGGCGACATTGCCTTCAACGTCGAGGCGTTTTGTGCCCTTACCGCCGAGACCGCGCTCACGGCGAGTTCGCCGGCCGACTTCGTGAGAAAGGCGACGGACTTTTGCAATGACATCGTGTGGGGGACGCTTTCGATGACGTTGATTGCCGACCCTCGCACGATGAAAGACCCCGAGACCGGCCCGGCGATCGACGAGGCCATTGCGAACCTGCGGTACGGCTCCATTGGCGTCAATCTCTGGCACGCGCTGAGCTTCGCGTTGGCAACGACCGCGTGGGGCGCCTATCCCGGTCACCCGATCACTGACATTCAGTCGGGGAGCGGCTTTGTGGGTAACGCATACCTCTTCGCTCGACCCCAAAAATCAGTGGTGCGAGGGCCCTTCGTCGCCAAGCCCGCTCCGGCATGGTTTTCGACAAATCAGAACGCGAGCGTCGTGATGAGGAAGCTTCTTGCCTTTGAAGCGAAGCCCTCGTGGGCGAAGCTTCCCGGTCTCTTAGGTGCTGCTCTTAAGCGTTAGTGGCACGGTCAAGACGGTCGTTACGCCAATCGCGCCACAGACCTTCGAACCACAGGCCACGCCGAGCAACGGCGTCGGCACGTAGCGCAGTCGAGTCGATGAGGTCGTTCCACTCTTGATGGTGACGAGCCACGGTGACGACTTCGCGTCCTGACCAACGGCAACGCACGAACTCAAGGTGACGCAGGCTAACGCGTTCGCGTGTTGACTCAGTGGGGCGCTGGACCAGGTACGAGCGAACGTGTTGGTGCGTACGATCGCCGACGTTCCGTTAACGGTTGCGAGTCCTACGCAGCGAAGGTTGTCACACGAAAGTGACGAAAGCGTCGTCCACGATCTTGGCGTCGAGCGCGCGGTCCATGACTCGCCATCGTCGTGCGTTACGAAGACTTGGAGTTGGTGCTGCGTGGTCAAAGCACTCACGACGCAGTCAAAGACCGCGCCACAAGAAAGCGAAGTGATCACGTCCCCACTCGCCCAACTCATGGCTAATGGATTCGACCACGTCGCGCCACCGTCAGCGCTGAAGCCAAAGCGCGGTGCCGTTGAGCGCGTGCTCGTGTCGATGAGTGCGCAGTTCAGTGCGCTACAGGTCAACGCCCTCACCCCGTTGCCTCCGGGAGGGGGATTGACAATAGTGACGCTGTGGCTTGGAGCGTCAAAGCGCCACAAGAGATCGCGACCAGATACTGATCCACCTATGAGACACTGCGAAGAAGAACACGCCGTTGACGTAACCAGTGGCGACGTCGTGACGGGAAGTGTCAGGTTTGACCATAGGCCGTTTGGCGTAGCGAATTCGCCCACCGAAGTTGGCCCAGCACTGGCGCTCGAGGTGCCCACCGCGACGCAGACGTCACTGAGCGTGCAGCCGACGTTCGAAAGCGGCACCGAGATGCTGAGAGCTGGCCGGCCGTTGAGATGCGCAATGGTTACGTGTTTCGTGCCACAACTTGCCAGTAGCAGAGCACCCACGCCAAGTGCCATCACGAGCCCCAGCCCTTTGCGCACGCGAATGGGGGCTGAACTCATGAACTCCCTATGGACGCAACGCGTGAACTGGAAGAACTACTGAACAGAACGCACGGCGGCGCCGAGGACACTGAGCCCATCGGCGAGTTGGTCATCACTGATGATCAACGGTGGCAGCAAACGAATCACGTTGCCGTACGTGCCACAGATCAGCGCGACCACGCCGTGCTGCTGGCAGTAGTTGATGATGCTCTTCGCGGCGGCGGCGTTGGGTGTTTTGGTGCCGGGCTCGATCAACTCAATGGCCACCATGGCACCACGACCACGAACGTCGCCAATTACCGCGACGTCTTGTTGGAGCGAACGAAGGTTGCTCAACATCACCTCGCCAAGCTCTCGAGCACGCTGTCCGAGATTGCTGTCACGCAGTGTCTTAATGGTGGCGAGTGCCGCAACGGCAGCGACGGGGTTACCTCCGTAGGTGCCGCCGAGTCCACCTTCGTGCACCGCGTTCATCAACTCCGCACGACCAGTGATTGCCGCGAGCGGCATACCTCCAGCGAGTCCCTTTGCCGTCGCGACGATGTCGGGAATGACTCCTTCGTGATTGACGGCGAACCAGTCACCGGTGCGACAAAAGCCACTTTGGATTTCGTCGGCGATGAAGACCGCGCCATTGTCAGTCGTCCATTTCGAGAGTGCGGGAAGGAAGCCCTCGGCCGGGACAATGAAGCCGCCCTCTCCTTGAATAGGTTCAATGAGCAGTGCCGCGACGTTCTGTGCGCCTACGTCGGTCTCAATGATCTTGATGGCCTGGGCCGCCGCGTCAGCGCCGCTCAGTCCATCGCGGTAGGGGTAGCTCATCGGTACGCGATAGATCTCGGGAGCGAAGGGACCAAAGTGATCCTTGTACGGCATGTTCTTTGCCGTGAGCGCCATCGTTAAGTTCGTGCGCCCGTGATACGCGTGCTCGAAGACAATTACTGCGGGCCGACCGGTGGCGAGACGAGCAACTTTGACGGCGTTCTCAATCGCCTCGGCGCCTGAGTTAAATAAAGCTGAGGTTTTAGCGTGGGTGCCAGGAGTAAGCGCGGCGAGCTCTTCACAGACCTCGATGTAACTCTCGTAGGGCGTGACCATGAAACACGTGTGCGTGAACTTTGCGACCTGTTCGCTCACGGCGTCAACGAGGGCGGGTACTGCGTGACCAATGCCGGTCACGGCAATGCCGGATCCGAGGTCGAGGAGTTCGTTGCCGTCGACGTCGACGAGAATCGCGCCCATGGCGCGCTCGATGTAAACAGGGAAGCCCTGGGTGAGACCCGCGCTGACGGTGGCCTTGCGGCGCGCGTGCAGTGCCTGGGACTTCGGGCCGGGGATCTCGGTCACGACTTTGCGTTCGATACCGACGGACGATTCAATTGACGAAACCATGGTGTTCTCCTGGAACAGTTGGACCAATGTGCGACTTACTAAGCGTACTGGCGCCGCTCGGGGCTGTCACAAGACGAAGAAACGGGTGACCGAAGTCACCCGTTTCACGCTGGCGGAGGAGGTGGGATTTGAACCCACGGTGCCCGTAGACACAGCAGTTTTCGAGAC
>Ga0208357_1000411_pt1 | contig 35064 bp, 29 predicted proteins | sample NGESurdeep092012_6_FD_184487 | JGI IMG/M metagenome (GOLD analysis project Ga0208357, IMG submission 184487) | Arctic peat soil microbial communities from Barrow, Alaska - NGEE Surface sample F52-2 deep-092012 (SPAdes) | ecosystem: Environmental > Terrestrial > Soil > Wetlands > Peat ...
GGGAGCGCTCGACGGAAGGGTGGCCATCATCACGGGCGCCGGTCGCGGGATCGGCCGGGAACACGCCTTGTTGTTCGCCGCCGAGGGAGCCAAGGTCGTGGTCAACGACCTGGGAACGTCGCTCGGTGGCGAGGGGGCGGGGAAGGATCCGGCCGCTGAGACGTGCAGTCTCATCGAGAAGGCTGGGGGAACCGCCGTCCCCAACCCGGAGTCGGTCAGTGACTTCGACGGGGCCGGCCGGATCGTGGCCCAGGCCGTCGACACCTTCGGGTCGATCGACATCCTGGTCAACAACGCCGGGATCGTGCGTGACCGGACCCTGCTCAAGATGACGGCTGACGACTACGACGCCGTCATCGCCGTCCACCAGAAGGGGACCTTCAACTGCACCCGGCACGCCGCTCCGCACATGAAGGAGGCGGGCTACGGCCGGATCGTGAACATCACATCGTCGGCCGGTCTGCGGGGGAACTTCGGGCAGACCAACTACGGGGCGGCCAAGGCGGCCATCATGGGGATGACCTTCGTCTGGGCCCTGGAGCTCGGTCGCTACGGGATCACCGTCAACGCCGTGGCCCCGGCCGGGCTGACCCGTATGACGGAGAACCTTTTCGGTGGGGCCGAAGCTCCGCCCGACCAGAACCCGGCTCTGAACGCTCCCCTGGTGGCCTTCCTGGCTTCGGAGGAGGCCAGTTACGTGAACGGCCAGGTCCTCGGGCGCACCGGTTTCGCCTACACCATCTTTCAGACACCGCGGCAGGTGGCGGAGATGTGGAACGGCGACGGCTGGACGCCGTCAGAGGTGGCCGAACACTTCCACGAGGTCCTTGGCCAACACCTCCAGCCCGTGGGCATGCCGGCCCACCCCTTGCTCGGGAAGAAGGACGGCGGCAGCTGATAGCGACGGTTGTGGGACGCGGCGCGGCCCTGTCGGTCGGGCTGTCGCGTCGAGCGGCGCGGTGTGGGTAAGAGTGGCACGGTGACCGTCGAAGCCGATCTGATCGCCCGCTCCGAGCGCGGGCCGGTGACGGTGGAGATGCTGGTGGCCGACTTGACGGCCCTGGGTGTCGAGCCGGGGATGGCGCTTCTCCTGCACTCTTCGTTGTCGTCGCTCGGATGGGTGTGCGGTGGTCCTCAGGCCGTCATCGTGGCTTTGGAGACGGTGCTCGGACCGGCCGGCACTCTGGTGGTGCCCACCCATAGCGGGGCCAACAGTGATCCGGCGGCGTGGGTGGCCCCGCCCGTGCCCGAGGCCTGGTGGCCCGTCATCCGGTCGTCGATGCCCGCCTATGACCCCCATCTGACCCCGACCCGGGGGATGGGGGCGATAGCCGACACCCTTCTACGTCATCCCGGGGTCCGACGCAGTGCCCATCCCACCGTCTCGTTCGCCGCCGTCGGTCATCATGCCGAGGAGATCACCTCGGGGCACCGCCTCGATGAACAGCTGGGGATCTCCTCGCCCGTCGGCCGTCTCTACGACCTGGGCGGCTCGGTGCTCCTCCTCGGGGTGGGCCACGACAACAACACGTCGCTCCATCTGGCCGAGTACCTGGCCATCTGGCCGTCCAAGAAGACGCACGAGGAGGCCACCGCCGTTCTGGTCGACGGGGAGCGCCAGTGGGTCACCTTCACCGACCTGGCCATCGACGAAGGGGATTTCCCCGCCGTGGGCGCCGCCTTCGAAGCCACCGGCTCCACCCGGCGCCGCCGGGTGGGTCACGCCGTGGGCGCTCTGATGGCCCAGAGACCTCTGGTCGACTTCGCCGCACGGTGGATGGCTGAGCACCGCCAGTAGCCGAAAGTTCATCATTTCTGTTGAGGTAGCCGGTTGCTCACTCTGCGTACCCTGAGTTCGGGCATATTTCTCGATCTGCTCGGGAGTGACGCGCGGAGAGGACGAGTCTGGACACATGGCGTGGCGACTCACCAGCAGGCCGGCGACGCTCGGTCGCGCCGCGGCCCGAACGGGTCGACGTCAAGGTTGGCGGGCCCGGTTGGTGCTCGGCCTGTCTCTGATCGTCTCGGCCACCGGCCTGGCCGTGGTCCTGCCCTCGTCTCCCGACGCCTTCGCCGCCACCGCCAGCTTCACCTTCACCGGCGCCGAGCGGACCTACGTCGTTCCCCTCGGGGTGAGTTCGGTGACCATCAGGGCCACCGGCGCCCCCGGTGGCACCGGTGCCTCCCCTGGGGCGGCCGGGGGTCTCGGGGCCCTGGTGACGACCACCGTGCCGGTGTCACCTGGGGAGACCTTGTACGTCGAGGTGGGGGGGCCGGGCGTCACCGGGCCCTGTAACGGGGGTCCCACCGGACGGACCTTCAACGGGGGTGGATCGGCGGACTGCGGGGGCAGCGGGGGTGGCGCCTCCGACGTACGTACCTGCCCCATGGCAACCTGCCCCGATGCCACCCCCGACACCCGCCTGGTGGTGGCCGGGGGCGGCGGCGGTGGTGGCGGGGCCGAAGATCCGGGACTCGGTGGTGCCGGGGGCCAGGGGGGTGACCCGGCCGCCACCGGTGCCGGCAACGGCGGGGCCGGTAGCGACTCGATCCCCGCTGGTTCTGGCGTCGACGGCGGTTTCGGTCCACCGGCCGGTACCGGGGGCCCGGGCACGGTTTCCTTTCCGTGCACAGGGGGCAATGGGGCCACGGCGCTCGGCGGCAACGTGTCGGCGGCCTGCTACGACGGCGCCGGGGCCGGCGGGGGCGGCTACGACGGCGGCGGGGCCGGGGGTGACGGTGTCGGCGGCGGTGGTGGTGGCGCCGGGTCGAGCTTCTCGGACCCGGCCGCCATCGGAGCGTCCATGGTCGAAGACACCACCGGCGTCCCTTCGGTCACCATCGCCCCCGGTCCGACGGCGGGCTCCCAGGTCAATGCCGTCATCCGGGTGGCCACCAGCCCGGTGTTCGCCGGTGACCCGGTGACCGTCTCCTCGCTCCAGCTGCAGCTGGCCTGCGGCGGGTCCATCACCTTCGAGACGCTGCAGGGGGGATCGACGGTCGCCCCCCGGACGCAGGTCAACTCCATCACTCTCATCCTGGACAACGACGGCAACGCCACCGTGGTGGTGGAGGGGGTCAATTGTTCGGCCGGGACCGATCTCATCGAGGCCGATCTCCCTCATGCTCCCTATCTCACCGCCACCACCGAACTGGTGGTGCTTCCCCCGCAGGTGACGCCCACCGGGGTCACCGCTTATCCCGCCAGCGAAGTGGAGACGAGCGACAGCCCGGCCGTCGGCGCCTCGGACGTCTACACCGTGTTCTACGTGGAGACCGACCCCGCCTACGCCGAGCAGACGGTCGACATCTCTTCCACCCAGCTCGACAACCGGTGCGGAGAGGGCTGGCTGTGGGAGCCGGGGACGGGGACGGCTATCAACCAGACGTCGGGCACCACCACGGCCTCGGGGACACTGGACAACGACGGCAACGCCACCTTCGTGTTCAAGGGAGCCTCGTGTGCGTCGGGCCCGTCGACGGTGGTGGCCGATGTCCTGGCCGGCACCCACCCCACCTACACCACCACCTTCACCGTCGGCGCCCCCCAGGTGAACCTGGCCGCGGCCAGGATGACGGCGGGGCCGGCCAAGAAGAAGGGCGGGCCCGGGACCAAGAAGAACAAGGGGCCGACGCCGAAGAAGCGCCACCGTCACCATCAGCCCACGGCCACATCGCCTCCGCCGTCACCGCCGGCCATGGTGGTCACGGCCAGCCCCAATCCTCTGGTGGAGACGGGCTCGGGGCTGAGTAGTCCCCTGTCCATCACCAAGGTCGATAACGTCGGCGGGTCGTCGATCACGGGAGCGGTCGGATCGGTCAACCCCGGCTTCGACCTGACCTACACCATCACGGTGACTAACGGAGGGTCGTCGGCCGTGAACGGCGCCGTGGTGAACGACCCGTTGTCGACCAACCCGAACATCAATTTCGACAACTACACGGCCACCGAGACCGGCGGCGCTACCGGTTTCACCAGCCCCGGCACGGGCGACATCAACGATACGGTGAATCTGCCGCCCCACTCGTCCATCACCTACTCGGTCGATGCGTTTCTCAACTGTGTGGCCACCGGCACCCTGTCCAATACCGCCACCCTGGCCCCGGCGGGGGGATTCGCGCTCTCGGCCACCGACAACGACACCTTGGGCTCCGACGACTGCGGAGGCTGATCAGCCGCCGAAGCTGATGGGCACGACGGTGGTGGCCGCCGGAGCCAGTGAAGCGCCCTGGTTGACCACGACCACGCATCCCGGGTGGGTGGCGTCGCAGGTGCCGGAGCCCACCACACCGGCGGTGACGGTGAAGGACAGACTCCCCGTACCGGTGGGATCGTTCTCGAGGATGTCGGCCTGCCCGGCCTTCAGGTCGCAGTCGGTGGCCTGCGTCGGTGGACTCTTCGAGCATTCAAGGACGTTGATAGACACGCCGGGGGCGTAACCGCTCCACGACACGGTGACCCCCTGGCCGTTCTTCAGACCGCGCGATGGCGTCACGGTGGCACGCAGATTCCCGACCGGGACGGTGGACGGCACCGGGAGGGTGACATGCCGACCGGGCTGGGCCACGAAGGTCAACGTGGTTATCCCCTTCTGGGCGTCATGCTCGAGTCGGGTGAGTGCCGACGGCTGGCCCCACAGATAGCGGTCGAAGAAGTCGGTGGTGGTGCGGACCACGTCACCGAAGGCGGGTCCGCTGGCGTTGACGGGGGCATTGTGATTGCCGCCGATGAGGGTGAGTAGTCCCTTCGGGGCCCGGGCCCGGTTGAAGACGTCGATACTGGAGACGTAGGGGACGGTCGGATCGGCGTTCCCGTGGACCAGCAGAAGCGGCGGGGCGTCATCGTCCTCCACCTTGCCCGTGGTGAAGGTGATCGGATCCCCTGAGATCACCACCGCCGCTTTGATCCGGTCGTCGCGACAGCAGCTGTTGGCCACCAGCCCGAGCGTGGTCACCCCGCCGAGTGAATGGCCGGCCGCTCCCACTTCGGCCGGGTTGACGAGACCGGAGAGGAAGGTCGACGAGGCCGACGACTGGCGGAGCATCTGCGTCACCACGAAGCTCATGTCTCCCGGTTGGTGGATGTAGTCCGACAGGTCGGGACCACCGGGAGCTTTCGAGTTGGTCAGCGGGAACAGCGGGGCGGCCACCACGAAGCCGGCCTCGGCCCACCTCTCGAGCAGGGGTAGGTAGCTCGTCACGTTGGAGCCGAAACCGTGGGCGAAGACGATCAGCGGGTAGGGCCCTTGGGCCCGGTCGGGGGTGGCGTCGGTGACCGGCTGAGGTCCCGGGGTGCCGGTGGCCGGATACAGAATGGCGGTGCCCAGGATGCGCCCGGGGTGGCCGGCCGCCGTCGCGTTGGCCGGGGTCGACCGGCTGTGGTCGACCAGCGTTTCCAGCCGGAGACCGATGGCGTGGGTGGTGCTGGCACCGGCCGAAGAGGTGGTGGTGCCCGAGGAGCAGGCCGCGGTGAGCGCGCCCAGGGCCGAGACGGCCAGGACCAGACGGCCGCGGTGACGGGCACCGGTGAGACGTGACACGGTCCGGCTCAGGCGATGGCCAGCGCGCTTTCCATGGCCACCAGTCCGCCGACCAGGGCCTCACGTCCGGCTTCGTCCAGGACGGCGTAAGCCGGGAGGACGATACGGTCGGTCAGCTGTTCGGCGATGGCCCAGGTGTTGCGTTCCTCGGCCGTGATGGTGGGCGCGTCCTCCTCCCTCCAGCCGAACATGGCGGCGTCGTCGGGCCGGCGGATGTGATGGGCCGTCTTGGCGTCGAGACCGGAGGCGCGGAGCGCGATCAGGTGGGCGCTGCCCCGGAACTCGCGGAGGATGGTGACCAGTTGCATGGCCCGGCCGGCCCCGTCGTCGACCAGCGGTTCGGTCGAGATTCCGGCGTAGAGGGCCAGGCCGACGGGATCGGCGGCGTCGTGCACGGCCCCGGCCGCCTGGCAGAAGGCGTCGAGGCCTTTGACGTCGGCGAAGGTCTCTCGCCCGAAGTGGGCACAGCACTCCATGTAGGCATGGCCGGCGTGTCGGGGTGTGAGCGTCTTGCGCGCCGCGTCCCACATGGCGGCCACGAGGGTGGGGTTGAAGTAGCCGAAAGCGCTGGCGATGACCGTGGATTCGACGTCGCCGAGGACACCACCCCGGCCGAGAACGTAGAAGCTGACCACGTCGAGGCCGAGCTCCTTCCCGCGGGCCACGGTGTCGGGGACGAAGTAGAAGGCCGATCCCATATCGCTGATCTTGGGGCAGGCCACGGCGACAAGCTCTTCGGGGTTCATGGGGTGAGCGTAGGCGGTGGCGTGTCGCCGTTCATGGGCCCGATCCGAAGAGCGCGCTCCGGTGGCGCTTCAGCTCCGGTGGAGCGGGAGGAGGGAGTTCAGCTGGGATTGCGGGTGAGGATGTTGACCACGGCCACACCCGAACCGCGGCCCCCGACGTTGTGCTGCAGGGCGAATCCGGAGTTGATGGCCACCTGACGTTCGCCCGCCTCTTCACGGAGCTGCCACCAGCACTCGGTCAGCTGGGCCACACCGGTGGCGCCGATGGGGTGGCCCTTGGCCAGGAGGCCGCCCGAGGGGTTGATGGGGATGCGGCCGTCGAGGGCCGTTTCGCCGGCCAGGGAGGCGGGTCCGCCCTTGCCCTTCTCGACGAAACCGAGGTCCTCGATGTCCAGGATCTCGGTGATGGTGAAGCAGTCGTGGACCTCGGCCATGTCGATGTCGGCCGGGCCGACGCCGGCCATGGCGTAGGCGCGCTCGGCCGCCGCCGTGGTGGCCGGGAGGCTCACGAAGGTCGACTTCTCGTGGAGGTAGGGGTGGTCGGTGGCCACCCCGAAGCCGGCCACGTAGACCGGTTTGTCGGTGAACTCGTGGGCCCGCTCGGCCGTGGTCAGGATGATGGCGGCGGCCCCGTCGGTCTGCGGGCAGCAGTCGAGCAGCCGGAGGGGACTGCAGACGGGCACCGATCCGAGGACCTGGTCGATGGTGATCTCGTTCTGGAAGTGGGCATAGGGGTCGAGGCAGCCGTTGTGGTGGTTCTTCACGGCCACCGAGGCCAGCATCTCGGGGGTGGTCCCGAACTCGTGCATATGACGGGTGGCGAAAGGGGCGAAGAGGACGGGGGCCGTTTCGCCCCGGGTGTAGAGCGGGTGGCCGGAGGCGGCCCGGGCCAAGAGGCCCTCCTGGGCCGACTTGTCGCGCATCTTCTCCACGCCGATGACCAGGACCACGTCGTGGACGCCGGAGGCCACCACCATGGCGCCGATCCGGAAGGCGTCGGATCCGGTGGGGCAGGCGTTCTCCACCCGGGTGCAGGGGATGCCGGAGATACCGAGAGCGCTCGGCACCGTATTGCCGCCGATGCCCTCCTGGCCCCAGAGGGTGCCGCGCTGGGTGGCCACGATGGCGGCGTCGATGGCGCTGCGGTCGATGCCCTTGTCCACGTTGGCCAGCGCGGCGTCGAAGGCACCGGCTGCCATCTGCTCGTAGCTCTGTTCGAAGAGTTCGCCGAACTTGATCAGTCCGGCCCCCACGACGGCCACCTTGTTCCAGCTCATGGCCTACCTCCCCCCGGCTCCGGAGACACCGTTGCCGGCGCCGGCAACGGCGCCGACTGCCGATCCGTGTTCCTCGTCCGATGTCTTCGCCACCCGGAACGCCTTATAACCGTAGACGGGGATGCCCCGTTCGCTGGCGTAGAGCCGGAGCGACAGGGTGACCACGTCGTCGATGGCCAGGTCCTGGGCATCGGCCGAGGAACCCTGGACCATGATCCGGGCCCCGTCGTCGAGGTCGACCACCACCATGGGCAGCGGGGCCTGGAAGGGCGGGGGCATGGTCTGGTTGACCACGAAGGTCTGGACTTTGCCCCGACGGGCCAGGCTCACGATGTCGAGGTCTCCGCCGCCACATCCGGTGCAGCGGGGATGGATGGTGGGCGGGGTGGAGATGGTCCCGCAGGCCCGGCACTTGGCTCCCTCCAACCCGAGCATCTCGACGTTGCCCCGGACGAAGGCGGCGCCGGCCGGCGGCAGGCCCATCTGGATGGGATCGCTCATGGGCTCGAGCTGGCCACGGGCCCTGATGGCCCGGATGTAGGAGATGGCCTGGCCGGCGTTCATGGCCGCCACGGCCGCCTCGGCGCCGGGGACGGCCCGGGCCACCTCGATGGTCACCGCCGTGGCCCGGCCTCCGCCATAGGCGATGGTGCCGATCACACCGGGGAGCGAGAGGGAGGTGCACCCATGGATGGCCCCGAGGAGAGAAGCGGCCGCACCGGTGTCACCCAGAGCGGCCTGGACGGGAGCCGAGAGAAGGGGTGCGCCCAGTCGTTTGGCCACGGCCGGGGCCAGCTTCCCGTCGGGATCGGCGATGGCCCATCCGGCCGGGGGGGCCGACTCGGAACCGTTAGCGGCGCCCGAACCGTTACCGGCACTGTCGCCGGCGGCCAGGACGTCCCGGCCCACGGCCGACATGAGGGGGATGAAGACCTCTTCGCGAAAGAGCCGTCCGTCGTAGACGTCGCCGGTGGCCTTCTCGGCGTCGCCCCGGTAGCGATCGACCACAGGCATGACCGACGTGGCCCGGCGGACCAGGCGGGCCGGGGCTCCGGAGCCGTTGCCTCCCGAAGAGGCGTCGATGGAACCGAGGACGAAGGCGGCGGCACCGGCTCCGGTGGTGAACTCCCCGGCTGTCCCTATCCCGGGAAGGAGGGCGTCCGAGGCCACCACCAGTGCCAGCCGGGCGTGGCCGGCGGCCAGCGCGTCCCAGGCGGCGCCGAGCGCTTCCATGGCCGCGTGGGGAGATCCCGAACAGAGGAGGGCGGTGGCGCCGGGATCGAGACCGAGGGCGGTGGAGAGAAAGGCGTGGCTCGGCCCTTCGGCGAAAGGGGGCCGGGTGGTGGCCCACCAGAGGCCGGAGAGGTCGGCGGCGGAGATGCCGGCGGCGGCCAGCGCGTCGACGGCGGCCCGCCAGGCCAGGGTCAGGGTGTCCTCGTCGGCGTCGCAGACAGCCACCGTGCCGCGGCCTCCACCACCCCAGGCGGCGGCCACCTCGGAGGCGGCCATCCGGAGAGAGGGAGCCGCGGCGCCCACGCCCAGAAGGGCGACCGGGGTCACCGCCGTTCGATTGGTCGTCATCGGGTCGGTCCCTTCCACCAGGGCCCGCCGGGGATACGTCCGGAGAGCAGGGAGGTCCCGACGAAGTTCCGCTGGATCTCCACCGTTCCGGCTCCGATGCAGAGGCCCCGGATGTCGCGGTAGGCGCGTTCGACGGGGTATTCGCGGCTGTAGCCGTAGCCGCCGAGAAGTTGGATGGCTTCGTCGCAGACTTTCTTGGCCGCCAGGTTGCAGGCGATCTTGGCCATGGCCGACTCGAGCGGCGGCGGGGTCCCCCCCGGACCGGCCAGGGTCAGGGCCCGGTCGAGCAGTAGTCGGGCCCCTTCGAGCTCGACGGCCATGTCGGCGATCTTCCACTGGAGACCCTGGAGGTCGGCCAGTTTCTTGGTGCCCACCGTCCGGTCGTTCATGTAGCCGATGGCGTACTCGAGCGCCCCCTGGGCGGCTCCGAGACACATGGCCGCGTTGCCGCAGCGCTCGTGGTTGATGTGGGCCAAGAGGGTCTTGAGGCCGCTGTTGTCGGCGGGGTCACCGACGACGAGGACGTCCTCCGGTTCGACACGGACACCGTCAAAGGCGAGCTCGGCTTCGGTGCAGCCCCGGAGTCCCATCTTCTTGTGGGTGCCGGCCACGCTGACCCCGTCACGGGAGAGGTCGACCAGAACGGCGCCGATCCCCTTGCCCGTGCCCGCCTCACTCCCGGGGAAACGGCACCAGACCAGGCAGGCCACGGCCCGGTGGCCCCCGGTCACGTAGTTCTTGTAAGCCTCCAGGCGGTAGCCGTCGCCGTCGGGTGTCAGCCGGGCCCGCATGGTGGTGGCGGCCGAGCCGGCGTCGGGCTCGGTGATGCCGATACAGAAGAGCTCACCGGCCGAGGCCTTCGGTAGCCAGGCCCGGCGCATGGCCTCGTTACCCAGGTGCTCGATGGCCCGGGGCGGTCCGTTGAAGACCAGCTGGCAGAGGATGGCCGAGGAGACGTCGGCCCGGGCGATCTCCTCCAGGACGATGGCCGCTTCGACGTCGCCCATGCCCATCCCGCCGAACTCCTCGGCCACCGTCACGGTGAAGAGGTCGGCCCGCCGGAGGGCGGTGAGGGAGGCCTCGGCGAATTCCTCGGTCTCGTCCCACTGCGCCGCGTGGGGAGCGATATCGCGTTCGGCCACGTCGCGGGCCAGCTTTCGGAGGGCCGACCGGTCCTCGCTCTCGGCCGTCTCGGACGCGCCCAGGGACGCGCTCACGAGAGGGGGCGATTTCGGCTGTGGCGGGTGGTCGCCTGACCTGACACCATCGTCAGTGAACTTACTACACTGTGACGCTGGCCTTCCCGGGAGCGGGGGCCGGCCGGGCCGGGAAAAAGGCCGGAGAAACGGCTGGACACGCAGAGGTGCGGACGATGGGCGACACCAGGGGGGGCCAGGACATCGACCGGGACATCGACCGGGACATCGACCGGGACATCGACCGGACCACCGACGACGCCGGGGCTAAGCCGGTGGACGACTTCATGGACGAGCTAGGGACCATCCAGACCGAGACGGCCACGGCCAAGAACATGGTCTGGGAAGCGGTGGCCGACGGGAGCCTGTCCGAGGAGTACCTGAAGCGGCTGGCCCGGGAGTACTACTTCGTCGGCCGCTCCTTCACCACCGAATTCGGTTCCTTGGTGGCCAACGCCCCTGACGGCGACGGCCTCTCGAGGGCCGGCTCCGAGCATTTCCGGCACTGGCTGAAGAACCTGGCCGACGAGACCGGGTACGGCGACGAGGCCAGCCACCTCGGCGTGTTGATCGAGTGGGCCCACCAGCTGGGGGTCACCGACGAGGAGCTCGGCACCTGCGTGGCCATGCCCGAGACCATCGGGGCCGTCTTCACCACTCTCTATTACATGCGCCGCTCCTATGAGGAGGGCCTGGCCGCCTTCGGCTGGGCCGGCGAACGGTTCGTCGCCTCGACGGGCTACGCCCCGAAGATGTACGCGGGATTGCGCGACCATTACGGGATCGAGATCAAGAACTTCCGTATCCACACCAACGCCGAGGAGAACCATGGGGAACAGGCCGACTATCTCTTGCGACAGGTGGCCGTGTCGGTCGATCAGCAGCACCGGATCAGACGGGCCGTCCAACACACCTTCGCGGTCCGGAATATGAGGACGGTGGCCCTGAACGGTTGGCTCGACGAACCCGGCGCGCTGCGTCGGAACCGGGGCTGAGGCCAATGGCTGCACCTCGCGAAGCGGTCATCGTCGACACGGCCCGGACGTTCTTCGGGAAGCGGGGCGGGGCCCTGGCCCACTGGCATCCCGTCGATCTTCTCGGCTTCACCCTGAAAGAGCTGGTGACCCGGGTCCGGCTCGACCCCGAGCGGGTCGATGACGTCATCGGGGGCTGTGTCTCCCAGGTGGGAGAGCAGTCGACCAACGTGGCCCGGAACGCCTGGGTGGCGGCCGGGCTGCCCCAGTCGGTCCCGGCCACCACCGTCGACCGGCAGTGCGGGTCGTCCCAGCAGGCCGTCCACTTCGCCGCCGCCGGGGTGGTGGCCGGTCACTATGACATCGCCATCGCCTGTGGGACGGAGTCGATGTCCCGGGTGCCGTTGGCTTCGAACGCCAAGGGGGGGACGGGTCCGTTCCCGCCGTCGTTCCTGGAGCAGATCCACGGCCGGCTGTGGATGCAGTTCCGGGTGGCCCAGGTCCTGGCCGAGGAGTGGAAGATCTCCCGGGAGGACATGGACATGTACGCCCTGGAGAGCCACCGGCGGGCGGCCGAGGCCACCGATTCCGGGCACTTCGCCAAGGAAGCCATCCCCGTCCCCCTCCGAGACGAGGAGGGGAACCTGACCACGGAGTTCCTGAGCCAGGACGAGGGCATCCGGAGGACCACCACGCTGGAGGCGCTGGCCGCCTTGCCGCCGGCCCAGTCCTACGACCCGGCCACGGCACCGGACATCACGGCCGGGAACTCGTCGCAGATGACCGACGGGGCCTCGGCCATGCTGATCGTCGAGCGGTCGGTGGCCGAGAAGCTGGGATTGCCCATCCGGGCCCGTTTCCACGCCTTCGCCGTGGGCGCCGAGGACGCCGCCATCGTCCTGTCGGCCCCGGTGCCGGTGACCCGGAAGCTTCTCGACCGGACGGGGATGATCATCGAGGACTTCGACGCCATCGAGTGCAACGAGGCCTTCGCCGCCATCGTCCTCATGTGGGCCCGGGCCTTCTCGCCCGATCCCAAGCTGCTGAACCCGCGGGGCGGGGCCATCGCCATCGGCCATCCGCTGGGGGCCTCCGGGGTGCGGCTCATGACGACGCTGCTCAACCAGCTGGAGTCGACCGGCGGCCGTTACGGCTTCCAGACCATGTGCGAGGGCGGCGGCCAGGCCAACGCCACCGTGATCGAGAGGCTCGGTTAGACATGGACTTCGCTTTCTCGGCCGAGCAGGACGACTTCCGGGCCGCGGTGCGGACCACGCTGGCCGCCGAAGCACCGGCGGCCTACGTGCGGGCCATGATCGAAGATCCGGTGGGGGTGACCCCGGAACTGTGGGCCACCATGGCCGAGCTCGGTTGGCTCGGGGTCCTCGTCCCCGAATCGGACGGTGGTCTCGGTCTCGGGCTGGTCGACCTGGTCGTTCTGCAGGAGGAGCTCGGGGCCCTGCCCTTTCCCGGCCCCTTCCTGTCGTCGGCCGTGCTGGCCACCCTGGCCGCCGTCCGGCTGGGCCTCGACGACCTCCTGGTCGACCTGGCCTCGGGACGGCGTCGGGGAACGGTGGCCCTGGAGGAGCCCGGTCACGGCGCTCCTCTCTCGACCGTCCGGGCCCGGGCCGTGGCCGGGAGCGGAGCCGACGGTGAAGTGGTGCTCGAAGGGACGAAGCCGGTGGTGCTCGACGGGCAGTCGGCCGACTGGGCCCTGGTGCTGGCCCACGACGAGGCCGGCCTGGCCGGCTTCCTCCTCGAGGCCCCCGGTGGTGAGACGGTTCCCGCCCTGGACGTGACCCGGAAGATGGCCCGGCTGTCGCTCGACGGCCGGCGGGCCCGGCGGGTGGGCCCGGCCGGTGACCAGACGGCGCTGTGGGCCCGGGTGCTCGACGACCTGTCGGTGGCCATCTGCGCCGAGTTGGTGGGGACGTCGCAGCGGGCTCTGGACCTGGCCGTCGAGTACGCCAAGGTCCGGGTCCAGTTCGACCGGCCCATCGCCACCTTCCAGGTCATCAAGCACAAGGCGGCCGACATGCTCCACCGGCTGGAGCTGGCCCGGGTGGGGACCCACTACGCGGCCTGGACGTCGGATGTCGACGACTCGGAGCGGCAGAAGGCGGCGGCCATGTGCAAGGGCTTCGCCGCCGAGGCGGCCGACTTCGTGACGGCCGAGTGCATCCAGGTCCACGGGGGGATCGGTTTCACCTGGGACGTTGACGCCCACCTGCTCTACCGGCGGGCCAAGCAGGACGACGCCCTGTTCGGGGCCCAGGGTTACCAGCGGCAGCGTCTGGCCGACCTGATCCTCGGGCCGGTGGGTTCGCCCACAGAGACGTCGGTCTGGTCGACGGCGGGCTGAGCCGGCCGGGGCTGGTCAGCGGCCTTAGACCAGGGACTGCTTAGAGCAGGGACTGGCGGAGCTTCTCTTTCAGGATCTTGCCGGTGGCGTTTCGGGGGAGCTCGTCGGAGAACTCGATCCGGCGGGGGACCTTGTAGTCAGCCAACCTCTCGGCACAGTGGGCCCGGAGTTCGTCGGCCGTCACCGGGTGGGTGGTGGTGACGACGACGACGGCGGCCACATCCTCACCGAGGACGGCGTGGGGGATCCCGACCACACCGGCCTCGATCACCCCGGGATGGTCGAGGAGGACGGCTTCGATGTCGACGGCGTGGATATTGTTCCCGCCCCGGATGATGACGTCCTTCTTCCGACCGACGATGTAGAGGTAGCCGTCCTCGTCGATCCGGGCCAGGTCGCCGGAGTAGAGCCAGCCGTCCTTCCAGGCGCCGGCGGTGGCCTCAACATTCCGGTAGTACTCGCGCTGACGGCCCTCCATGCGGAGGACGGCCTCGCCGATCTCACCCCGGGCCACTTCGGCGCCGTCGTCGTCCAGGATCCGGACCTCCAACGGCGGCATGGGCTGGCCCACCGAGCCGATCCTCTTGAGAGCCTCTCCCTTGGGCATGGCGCAGAAGGCCGGTCCGGCCTCGGTCATCCCGTAGGAGTTGGAGACGGCCGCTTCGGGCATCCGCTCCTGGAGGGCGCGGAGGGTGGAGGGGGCCAGCGGCGAACTGCCGACGGCGCAGATCTGGATGGAGGAGAGCTCGGCGGTGGGAAAGGCCTCGTGGGTGACGATGAGCTGGGCCATGGAGGGGACCAGGAAGACGAACTGGGGCTTCAGCTCGGTCACGATCTCGAGCCAGCGGCCGGCGTCGAAGCGGGGCTGGTAGACGCCGAAGAGGCCGAGCTGCATGGGGTTGTAGATGAAGCCGATCCCGGCGAAGGTGAAGAGGGGGCTGGAGTGGAGCCAGCTGTTCCCCGAGTAACTGGGGTTCGGGGCCCCGGGGATGAGGGCGACGTTGCGGTGGCGGATGGCCACCCCTTTCGGCAGTCCCGTCGTCCCCGATGTGTAGAGGATGTCGGCCAGGTCCTCGGACTCCACGGGGACCTGGAACTCCGAGGTGTCGTCGCCCCCGGCTTCACCCCATGACCACGGCTCTCCGCCGTCCAGCGGGGGGGCGGTGAGGACGGCATCGACGGTGGGGATCCCGGACGCCACCCGGTTGGCCGCCGGTGAGAGTTCGGTGTCGGTCAGCATGATCTTCACCTCGGCGTGACCGAGGAGACGCTCGAGCTCGGAGTCGGTGAGGCGGATGTTGGTGGGGACGGCCACGGCGCCGGCCTTGTGGATGGCGGCGTAGGCCACCATGAAACGGAGCGCCTCCTCGGCCCTCAGGTAGAGAGCCACCCGGTCGCCTTTGGTCACGCCCCGGTCAACCAGGCCCCGGGCCAGGCGGTTGGACTCGGCCTCCCACTGGGCGAAGGTCATCTCGCCGCTGTCGATCACCCGGTAACCGACCTTCTCGGGGAAGGTGGCAGCCATGGCCCGGAGATGGTCGGTGAGGAGAGTGACGGTCACGAGCCGCTACCCCCGAAACCGGCGTCGAGGGTGGCCGTGCGGCGGGCGAAACGCCAGCCGTCGGGAGTCCGGACGAGCTCGTCGCGGTAACGACCGGTGTTGGACAACTTGGAACGGGCGCCCGGAGCGGCGTCCTTGGCCGGCCGGGACAGGACGACCATGGTCACGTCCTGGACGGCCCGGTCGCCGTCGACCTCGACGGTGGCGTCCACGGTGACATGGACCACGCCGTAGGGGGTGTGGCGGACCATCTCGGCCAGAGCGTCACGGCCCGAGACTTCGAAGGTGCCGGTGACCTCCATGACACCGTCCTCGGTGAAGGTGGCGGCGAAGGTGTCGGGATCGCCGTCATCGAAAGCGCGGTTGTAGCGGGCCGTCAGCTCCCGGATCTGGGTCCGATCAAGCAGCCACCGCACGTCGGCATCCACCAACGCCACCTCCCCTGGGCGATCGGCCGCGACGATAGCGCGGCCCCCGCGTTCCCCGACACGGGCGTCAGCTTGAAGGGCCGGGGTCAGGGCGTGCCCGGACGGGTCTCGAGCGGGCCCAGGACCTCCCCCGGCCGCCAGTGCCAGACCCGGTGGGAACTCCCTTCGACCCGGATGTAACCGACCTCGTCGATGTCGACGGCGAAGAGATGGAAATCGCCGGAGGGTCGCCAGCCGATCCGGGCCAGCAGAGCGTGGCCGTAGCGGTCACGCTCGTCGGGGTCGGAGATCTCGACGGCCCGTCCGTAGACCTTCACGTCCCCGTCTGTCCCGTCCGTTTGGGTGACGATGCTGTGCACGACACAGCGGGGATCGCGTTGGAGGTCGAGGGCCTTCTTCGATTGCCAGATCATGCCCAGGTAGAGCCGGTCTTCGAAGATGAGGGGCTCGACGGGACTGATCCGGGGACCACCACCCGATCGGAGGGTGCCGAGGAGGATGAGGCCGGCGCCGTCGAAGCGGTCCCGGGCGAGGGCGGCCAGAGGTCGGGCGTCCGCTTCGAACTGACCCCAGGTGGTCACGCCCGATCCCCCAGGGTGTTGACATGACGCCGCAACCGGTCAGGGACGTAGTCGACCCCGGTCCAGAAGGCGAGGGCCCGGGCGTCGGAGTCCACCACCAGGGCCTGGACCCGGTGACAGCCGAGGGCCTGGAGGCGTTGCTCTCCCTGGCCAACGAGCCGGGCGGCGATCCCGTGCCGGCGGCATTCGGGGAGAACGGCGAGCCGGCACATGCTGCCGCGCCAGCCGTCCCAGGTGGCGATGAGGGTGCCCACCAAGCGTCCGTTCATCTCGGCCAGGACCAGGGCGTCGGGATCACGGGCCAGCAGGGCGGCGACGGACCGTTCGTCATCGGTACTGGTTGGGTGGGCACCGGCGGCCAGCCAGAGCGCGAGCACGGCGTCGATGTCGTCGGCGGTGGCCGTGCGAAGGGTGACAGGTCGGTCGTCGGATCCGGGAACGTCGGTCACCCGGCCATTGTGCATCGCGCCGGTGACGGTCACTCCGCTTGCTAGGGTCAGACCCTCTTGCAATGTTCGTTTCTTGCAATGACTCCGGTGCTTGGCCTGGACGCTGGTCGTCCACGGACGGCCCCCACTGACGGCCCGGCAACTGACGGGATCCGAATGCCGTCGAAAGGACCCAGATGAATCAGGCATTTACGGCACTCGGACGCGGCGTGGTCAGGTTCCGCTGGCTGGTCATCGTGATCTGGGTGGTCGGAACGATCTTCGCCGTGAAGAGCCTCCCCACGCTCGGCAGCCAGGTGAACAACGACAACAGCCAGTTCCTGCCGGCCAGCGCCCCGAGCAATCAGGCGGCCGACCTGGCCCTGCCGCTCATCGGCTCGACCAGCCAGTCGCAGATCCCGGTGGTGGCGGTGACGTCCGATCCCACCTTGACCGTTTCCGACCAGACGGCGTTGCGGCAGTTGTCGGTCGACCTGGGCCGGGTGCCGACCGTCAAGAGCGTCCGCTTCCTGGCCGAGTCGGTCCACCGGAACGCGGCCCAGCTCCTGGTCACGTCCAGTACCCAACCGTTCGGGCCCACGGGACCGAAGGTGCTCGTTGATGACCTGCAGACGGCCATCGGTCGGGCCGGTCTCCCACCGAGCCTCCAGGTCCACCTGGCCGGTCAGATCGTCACCAACGTGGCCACCAACGAGAAGTCGAACAAGCAGGGCAATCTGATCCAGCTGTTCTCGATCCTGTTCATAATCGTGTTGCTCCTGATCATCTTCCGTTCCCTGCTGGCCCCCTTCGCCACCCTCCTCCCGGCCATCCTGGTGCTCGGTCTTTCCGGCGCCTTCATCGGCGCCCTCGGCGCCCACGGGCTCAAGATCTCCTTCTTCACCCAAATCCTGCTCATCGTTCTCATTCTGGGAGCGGGTACCGACTACGGCCTCTTTCTGGTCTTCCGGGTCCGGGAGGAATTGCTCGGGGGGAAAAACGCCAAAGAAGCGGTGGCCGTGGCCGTCAGCCGGGTGGGCGAGTCGATCACGGCGTCGGCCGGGACCGTGGTGGTGGCCCTGCTCAGCCTCACCCTGGCCACCTTCGGGATCTACCACGACCTCGGCATTCCGTTGGCCATCGGGATCGTGGTCATGCTGGCCGCCGGTCTGACCTTCCTGCCGGCCTTGCTGACCGTGCTCGGGCGCGCTCTGTTCTGGCCCTCGAAGACCGCACCCCGGGAACATGCCGACGGTGTGTGGGGCCAGATCGCCGGTCGACTGGTGCAGCGGCCGGTGGTGACCCTGTGTATCGGTGTGGTGATCTTCGGAGCTCTGGCTGTGTTCGCCGCCGGCTTCAAGCCCGGTGGCTTTGGGGGACAGGTGGCCGCCCCCGCCGGTACCGACGCGGCCCGGGGCAACGCCGCGCTCACCAGGTACTTCCCCCAGGCCAGTGCCAATCCGACCAACATCGTCATGCGGTTCGGAACGTCGGTATGGCAGGACCCGGCCGCGCTGGTGAAGGTCACGGCCGGCCTGCGAGACACCGGTGACTTCACCCAGCTGGCCGGTCCGCTGGATCCCGATGGCTCGGCCGTCACCACGGAGGAACTGCAGACCCTCCACGCCGAGCTGCCGCCGGCCAAGGAACTGGTGGACGAGAACCGGTTGACGCCGGTCGGCACCGCCATTGCCCCCGCTCTCTACAGCTCGTATCTGGCCACGGCCCGTTACATCAGCACCGACGGGAAGACGGTCCAGTGGGAAGCCGGGCTGAAGGCCGGCGACCCCGGATCGACGACCGCCCTGAACGCGGTTCCGGCCATCCGGACGGCGGTGGCCGGTGTGGCGGCGCGGGCCGGGGCGGCGGCCGACGGCGTGGCCGGCGAAGCACCCGCTCTCTACGACGTGAGCAACATCTCCGACGGCGACCTGCGTCACATCGTCCCCGTGGCCGTGCTGGCCATCGGCATCGTGCTGGCTCTGGTCCTGCGGAGCCTGATCGCTCCCCTCTATCTGATTTTGAGCGTGGTCCTGTCGTATCTGGCGTCGCTCGGTTTGTCGGTGATCGTGTTCATCAAGCTCGGGTCGTCGGGAGGAATCGTCTTTCTCTTACCCTTCCTGATGTTCATCTTCCTGCTGGCCCTGGGTGAGGACTACAACATCCTGGTCATGACCCGCATACGTGAGGAAGCGGGGAAGCGTCCGCTGCGCGAGGCCGTGGTGCGGGCCGTGGGGGCCACCGGGCCGACGGTGACGTCGGCCGGTTTGGTCCTGGCCGGGACCTTCGCCGTTCTGGCCGTGGTCGGGGGCAGCGGACCGGGCAACGGTCAGGTCCGTCAGATCGGGTTCGGACTAGCCGTGGGGATTTTGCTCGACACCTTCGTGGTGCGGACCGTCCTGGTGCCGTCGACCGTCTCACTGCTCGGGCGTTGGAACTGGTGGCCGTCGGCCATGGGCCGGCACGCGGCCCCGGCATCGGTTTCCGGAGGCAGTGGCGCAGTCGGCGACGAGCCGGAGCCGACAGACGCTTCCTGAGTCGACTACTCGCCCTCTTCGTGCTCCAGGGAGATCTGCCGGAAGGCCACCACGGTGGCCACTCCGGTGAAGACGAGAAGCAGAACGTCGAAGGCCCAGGCACCGTGCATGATTGTTCTTCGGCGCTTTGGCCACCCGGGTTGAGGTAGATCACGGACGGTGACCTTCGGCCTAGCGAGCAGACGTATTCTTCGATGGTGACCGCCATGTCATTCGACCGGGCCGCCGACTTCTACGACGCCACCCGTGCGCTCCCTCCTGATGTGCACGACCGGCTCACGGAGATGCTTTTGGCCGAGCTGGCGCCGCGTCGCCTCTGTCTTGAGATCGGCGTCGGGACCGGGCGCATCGCCCTCCCTTTGGTCGAGGGTGGTGTGCACATGATCGGTGCCGACATCGCTCGCAAGATGTTGGAACGCCTGGTGGTCAATGCCGGAGGGAGACAGGTCCCTCCTCTCTGCGTGGCCGATGTCACCGTTCTGCCCTTCGTTTCCGGCGCTTTCGATGCCGTTCTGGCCAGTCACCTCCTCCATCTCGTTCCTGACTGGCGGACGACGGTCGACGAGTCGGTCCGTGTGCTCCATCCTGGTTCGGTCTTCCTGGTCGACTTCGGCGGTGCTCCTCCGGCACCGTGGCACGAGACCATCAGCGCGGTCCTGAAGGACAACGGCGTGGTGCGGATGCGCCCGGGGATGTCCGATCCCGAGCCCGTGATCGAGCACTTGAAGGGGCGGGCCCGGGCCCGCCCTCTCACCCCCCTCGTTTTTCCGGTGGCGCGGTCCCTCGGCCAGGACCTCGACGACTGGGAGGCCCAGCGTCACTCGTGGACCTGGTCTCTCAGTCGGGCCCAGGTCGAGACGGCGGTCAACACCGTGCGGGGATGGGCCGCGGACAACGACTGGCCGCTCGACCGGCGGGTGACGTTGGAGCGGACCATCCAGTGGTGGGCGTTCGACATTGCCAGCTCGGACTGACCAGACTGTCCGACAGGAGCAGAGTGCTCAGGGAGGGTACGGCAATGCCGAAGTCCACGGGGTCGAAGATCAGCGACCACGAAGCCGAACAGATCCAAAAGGCCAACGACTCGGGACTCAGTCCGGTCATCTTCGTCCATGGGCTCTGGCTCCTGCCGGCCAGTTGGGACCGCTGGCGGGCCATGTTCGAAGAGGCCGGTTACACCACGCTCGCTCCGGGCTGGCCCGACGACCCCAACACGGTGGAGGAGGCCAACCGGCACCCCGAGGTCATGGCCCACAAGTCGGTGGGGCAGGTGGCCGATCACATGAACGATGTGATCGCCAAGCTGTCCAAGAAGCCGGCCGTCATCGGGCACTCCTTCGGGGGCCTCCTGACCCAGATCCTGGCTGGCCGTGGGCTCTCGGTGGCGTCGGTGGCCATCGATCCGGCTCCATTCCGCGGCGTCCTGCCCCTTCCCCTCTCGGCCCTCAAATCGGCCTCACCGGTGATCGGCAACCCGGCCAACCACGGACGGGCCGTCCCCCTCACCTACGAGCAGTTCCGCTACGCCTTCGCCAATGCCGTGAGCGAGGACGAGGCCAAGGAACTTCATGCCACCTACGCCGTGCCCGGTTCCGGCGTCACCCTCTTCCAGGCGGCCACGGCCAACCTCAACCCCTGGACCGAGGTGAAGGTCAGGACCAAGAATCCCGACCGGGGACCGCTGCTCATCCTCGACGGGGAGTTCGACCTCACCGTGCCCTGGGCCATCGCCAAAGCCTCGTACAAGAAGCAGAAGCGCAATGTCGGAGTCACCGAGATCGTGAAAGTCCCGGGCCGGGGTCACTCGCTCACCATCGATCATGGTTGGCAGGACGTGGCCGACCTGTCGCTCAGCTTCATCCAGCGGTTCGCCAAGCGGTAGTGGCGGCCCTGACGCCGCCGCCGGCAGCGACGTCAGGGAGTGAGGACGGAGTCCAGATCGAATCCCTCCGGCAGCGGGAGTTGATCGGTGGCAGCGAAGCTCCGGATGACGACCGCCCAGGACGGGCGGGCGTTTACCAGGGCACGGAGTTCGCCGGCACCGGCCTCCGGTTGACCGGAGACGATCAGGGCGGCGGCCCGCATGAAGCGGGCGTTCTCGTCACCGGGCAGGCGCTCGAGGGCCAGATCGACCTCCCGCAGGGCCGCTGTCGGATCGCCTCCGAACAGTTCCTGCTCGGCCCGGTCGCAGTGGTCGAAGGCGGCGGCGGCCTGCAGGAGGTGGTCGATCTGGTCCAGCGGTCGGTCGTCGTGGTCGACCCGGACGTCGAGTAGGACCCCTTCCCAGGGATGGTCGTGACGCTCCCCGTCGACGATGAGCATGGCCGCCGACATCCGACCGCGGGCGTCGCCTCCGGCGTTCTCGGCGGCCCGCAGGACGGCCAGAAGACGTTCGGGGAAGGGGCCCGCCGTCGTCTCGTAGGCCTCGGCCATGGCCGGCCACACTCTGGCGCTGGCCATCATGTTGGCCTGGACCGAGTACTGGTCTCCCAGGTGGTGTCCGGCATGATCGATGCACAGGTCACCGGTGTGGACGCTCACGGCCCCGGACCGGTCGACCACGGCCACCTGTCGGACGGCTGCCTCTTCGTCCTCGGCCCGGACCTCGTCGAGAGCACGGTGAGCGTCGGCCCCGGCCACCAACCTCTCCAGGCACTTCGGTCCGTAGGACACCTCGACCATGGCCTGGGTGGCCACCGCGCCGACCCCGGCGATGGCCCAGGGGACGACGGTCCCGACGGCGAACCAGCATGTCTGGACGGCCACGCCGAACTGTCCGGTGTCGGGGTCTCGGGCCACGATGGAATAGGTCATGGCCCAGAGATACCACAGCGTCCCCGAGAGGGCCGTTTCACTCTGATAATGCCCGAAGAACCAGAAAAATGCTGTCAAAAGGGCCGCCACTTAGGCACGACCGACGTGGGTCCTACTGCTTACGGCCAGGGTTGCCGATAGAGAGACGTAGGGCGCAAAAGGCGGTAGCAGGAAGTAAAAGCAGTGCAGCACTCGGACGACACTCCTCGTGAGAGGAATGCCAGCAGAAGGCGAAGCGCCCCGACCGTCCTCTCGGCGAGGACAGATCCGGGTGGACGCTCCCGCCGGTCCGATCGACGAATGTTACCGCTGAGCATTCGGGCGTCTCTGGTGGTAGTCGTCCTGATCCCTCTGGCCGTGGCCGTGGGACTGGGCACCAGCACGGTGCTCCGCCAGTCGACGACCCGCCGTCAGGCCCTCACGGCGCGCCAGTCCTCGTTGGTCCTCGACTCACTTCTCCGAGACCGTGCTGACGTCTACGCCGAGTATGTCCCCACGCTGGCCATTGTGGCGGCCAAGGCCCACCACCTGTCCGGGTCAGAGCTCGACAAGCTTCTGGGCGTCGACTTCCAAGCAGACCTTGGTAGCGCCCGACGACTCGTCGATGAGCAGCCGGTCTTCCAATCGAAGGGGCTGTTCGCCGCCGATCACGTTCAACTTGTCACCCTGCGGCGAGCAATCGACGACGGAACGGCGTCAGCCCGTGAGATCGAGGCATTTTTCAACCGACTCGGGGCCACGATCGACGAGCGGTGGCAGAAGACATTCCAACTCCTCTCGGACGCCAACGGGTCAGCGACCTCCTTCGCGGCCAGGGACCGCTTGGACGCGCTTGGCTCTACCTTCAGCGCGTTCGTATCGGGCCTCGGTCAGGAAAACCTGCCTGAAGGGGGATCCCTCGAGTCGGTACTGACAGCGGCGGCAACGCCCGCTCAGGTTCAGAGCCTGATTGTCAATCACCAGGAGTTCGAGGCGTCGGTCCACCGTTTTCCGCGGGGACTCGGGCAAAAGGGGACCGCCGCCTGGAAGGTCCTGATGGACAACCGCCTCACCGCCGCGTTCTCTGGGTACGTTCAACTGGCCATCGCTGTCGGCCTCGGTCATGAGGCCCCTCCGTTTGCCACCAATGCAACGGCTATCGGCGGGATCGCCCGCTCCGAGTTGGAATGGGACACGACTTTGACCAATCTGGTCCTGGCCAGTTCCGCCGACCTTCGGGTCACCACGGCCAGTCAAGCCAACGCGGCCACGCGAACCCTTTACGTCATGCTTTTCTTCGTGCTTCTACTCGTCCTGGCCGTGGTCGGTGGGGTGCTGATCTTGGACCGGGCCATCCGCCGCCCTCTGGCACGCGTGGCGGCTGCCGCTGAATCCGTACGGACGGGAAACTTAGACCTGCCCGAACTCGATGAATCGGGGCCGAAGGAACTCTCGCTCACGGCGGCCGCCTTCAATGCGATGTCCGCCACCCTCCGTGCCGTCCAGACCCAGGCCCTGGCCCTGGCCGGAGGAGATCTGGACGATCCCGTTCTCCGGAGCCCCCTGCCGGGACCGACGGGAGGGGCTCTGCAGTCGGCTCTGAGTGCACTGCAGATGTCAGTGCGAGCCCGCGAAGCGCAGCGAGAGATGTTGAATGAACGTGCGACGCGTGACTTCTTGACGGACCTCTTGAACCGGGAAGCGGCTCTCGAGGCCCTGGCCCTCGACCTGGCCCGGGTGCACCGAAGCAATGAAGAGATGGTGCTGGCCGTGTTGTTCATCGATGTCGATAACCTGAAGAAGATCAATGACTCTTTCGGCCACGACGGCGGCGACAGGGCCCTTCGCATCGTGGCCGACGCACTGCGGGCCACCACCCGGGTTTCGGATATCGTCGCCCGATTTGGCGGGGATGAGTTCGTCGTGGGCACCCTCGGAAGCGCCGATTCCGACGCGCCGCGACTCCTGGCCGAACGTGTGCGCGCTTACGTATCAACATTGGAAGTGAAGGGTGACCAGGGCAGCCTCACTCTTGGATGCAGCATCGGTCTGGCGGTGTCAGAGCCCTCTGACCGTTCCGTCGAGATGCTCATCGAACGAGCGGACGATGCGTTGTACATGGCCAAGGCAGACGGACGAGGGAGGGTGCACTCCTTTGGATCGGAGGTCTCCGGTCGCTCGTAGCCGGACGAGTCCTGGCCATTTCTTCGGCCCCACCGGTAGCGACCGTCTCGACCGGCCGGCGGTGGGTTGCTAATTCTCGTTCAGGCCTGGGGCAGGGCGTAGTGGACGACGACGACGAAGTGCAGTGCCGCCCCCACCACGGTGCAGGCGTGGAAGACCTCGTGGTAGCCGAAGACCCCGGGCACGGGGTTCGGCTTGCGCAAGGAATAGATAATGGCTCCGACCGTATAGAAGCCCCCGCCGGCGGCCAACAGCCCGAAACCCGCCCCTCCGAGGGCGTGGAGTAGCTGGGGCAGGACGACCATGGCGCACCAGCCGACCACCACGTAGGGGATGGCCACGGCCCACTTGGGGGCGTCCAGCCATGTCTGGCGGACGGTGATCCCGATGGCCGCTCCTCCCCAGACGAGACTGAGGATGAGGACCTGGGCCCAGCCTCGGAGGGCCAGGCCGGCCACGGCGGTGTTGGTCCCGGCAATGGCGAAGAAGATGGTGGCGTGGTCGGCCCGACGCATCCGCCGCCGCCCGGCCGGAGACCAGCGGACGCGGTGGAAGGCGGCGCTGACACCGAAGAGGGCGATGATCGAAACCATGTAGATGGTCAGGGCCGCCGCCGCCCCGGTGTTCGGTGCCCGGGCCACCACGAAGGGGGCGGCGACCACGGTCACCACCACGGCCACCAGATGGAGCCAGCCCCGCAGGAGCGGACGGGCGTCGATGGGGTCGGATTCCGGCTCGGGGGCCCCGGGGTCGAGAACTGTCGGCGTGGGTGTGGGCATGGGAATAAGGCGAATCTGAGCCCAATCCGGCCCACCGCGTCCAGTGCGGCGGCCGGAAATCAGAGAGCGGCGGCCGGGGGCTCCGTCTCGTCATCGATGTCCTGATGCTCGAACTGCGTCCGGTAGAGCTCGGCGTAGACGCCGTCGGCGGCCAACAATTCGGCGTGGCCGCCCTGTTCCACGATGCGGCCGTCCACCACCACCAGGATCATGTCGGCCTCACGGACGGTCGACAACCGGTGGGCGATGACCAGCGAGGTACGCCCGGTCAGGGCGATTTTGAGGGCCTCCTGGACGGCCTGTTCGGACTCCGAGTCGAGGTGGGCGGTGGCCTCGTCGAGGACGACGATGTCGGGTGCCTTCAGAAGCAGGCGGGCGATGGCGATCCGCTGTTTCTCTCCCCCCGACAGCCGGTACCCGCGGTCGCCGACCAGGGTGTCGAGCCCGTCGGGGAGGGACTCCACCAGGGGCAGGATCTGCGCCGCCCGCAGGACGTCGTAAAGATCGTCGTCGGTGGCGTCGGGCTTGGCGTAGACCAGATTCGACCGGATCGTCTCGTGGAACAGGTGGGCGTCCTGGGTGACCACCCCGACGACGTCGTGAATCGACCGGAGAGTGGCATCGCGCACGTCGACGCCGTTTAGCCGCACCGAGCCCGCGCTCACGTCGTAGAGCCGGGGGACCAGATGGCTGATGGTCGTCTTGCCCGCGCCCGAAGGACCCACCAGGGCCACCAGCTGGCCCGGCCGCGCCGTGAACGACACGTCGAAAAGGATCTGGTTGGAAGGACTCTGATCGAGAACGGCCACCGATTCGAGCGAGGCCAGTGACACCTCTTCAGCCGTCGGATAACGGAAGTCGACATGGTCGAACTCGATGGTGGCGGGGCCGCGGGCGATGGTCTGGGCCCCTGGCTTCTCGCCGATCATGGGGGGGAGATCGAGGACCTCGAAGACACGGTCGAACGAGACGAGCGCCGTCATGATGTCGACCTGAACGTTCGAGAGCGCGGTGAGAGGCCCGTAGAGCCGGTTGAGGTAGGCCACCAGGGCCGTCATGGTCCCGATGGTCAAGGTGCCGCGGACGGTCAGGACGCCACCCCAGCCGTAGGCGATGGCCGTGGCCAGTGAGGCGGTGAGAAGTAGGGCGGCCATGAAGACGCGGCTGTACATGGCCGAGGTGACACCGATGTCACGGACGCGGCCGGCCCGTTGTTCGAAGACCTCGACCTCGTCGTCGGCTCGACCGAACAACTTGACCAGAAGGGCACCGGACACGTTGAAGCGTTCGGTCATGGTGTTGGTCATCTGGGCGTTCAGGGTGTAGCTCTCTCGGGTGATGGTGGCCAGACGCCGACCCACCCAGCGGGCGGGGACGAGGAACACCGGGGTGAGTACCAGGGCGGCCAGGGTGATGGGCCACGACAGGTAGAGCATGAGGCCCAGGGTGATGGCCACCCCGATCACGTTGCTCACCACCGAGGAGAAGGTGTCGGTGAAGGCCTGCTGGGCTCCGAGCACGTCATTGTTCAGTCGGGAGACGAGGGCACCGGTCTGCGTGCGGGTGAAAAAGGCGAGGGGCATCCGTTGGATGTGTTCGAACACCTTGGCCCGCATGTCGAAGATGAGACCCTCACCGATCCGGGCCGAGACCCACCTCTGCCAGAGGGAGAGTCCGGCGTCGATCACGGCCAGCAGGGCCACCACCAGAGCCAGCTCCACGATGAGGTGGGTGTTGTGATGCTTGATGATCCCGTTGTCGATGATGTCGCGGTAGATCAGCGGGTTGGCGGCGCCGATGACGGCATCCAAGATGATCAGGACCAGGAAGACGCCGAGCATGCGCTTGTAGGGCGCGGCGAACCGGGCGATCCGGCGCACGATCCCCGGTGGCAGCTTCTGATGGATGACCGATTCGTCGCGGCGGAACGACCGCATGAGCCCGAAGCCGGCACCGCCGTGACCACGGCCCATTCCCATTCCCATGCCCATACTCAGCTCTCACCTTTTTCTGTTCGTTGAACCTGTGCCGGCATATGTCCGGGTTGGTGCGTATGTCCGTGTCCCTGTGGGTGCCTGTGTTCGTGAGGATGCACGTGTCCCGGTCGGTGTCCGTGGCCCTCTGCGTGGGGCGCCCCGGCGCAGCTGCAACCTTCGTCATGCCGGCAGAGGTCGCCCAGGAGCCGGGCCAGGTGGGCCCGGTCATCGTCGCCCAGACCGCCGAAGACCTCCTCGGCCGTGGCCCGGCGGGCCTGTTCCAGGCTCTCCAGGAGAGCGAGGCCGCGGTCGGTCAGTCTGACCAGAATCGAGCGGCGATCGTCGGGGTCGGTGGACCGGACGATCAGCCCGGCGGCTTCGACTCCGTCGACCATCGTGGTCACCGATCGGGGCACGACCTCGAGGCCGGCGGCGATATCAGCCATCCGCAGCGGCCGTCCCGACGAGGCCACCAGCCGGAGGACCCGGGCCTGAGCCATGGTCAGACCGAGGGGCGCCAGTTGGGTGGTTGATCCCCGCCTGAGGCGCCGGGCTGAGTGGCTGAGCAACTCGGCCAGCTCCAGGGTGGTGTCGGAGGTGGGCCCGCTCAGGCCAGACGGCTTTCTTTCCACCGCCCACCTCCCTCATGTGCCTTACCGAGCCGACCGGCGCCCAAGAGGTCACCCATCGAATTTGCTGAGCCTAGCTCGATATGAGGAAGACTCAGTACTTTCCCGCCCGCGGGGTGCCGGCAGGAGGGGCCGATGCGGCCGGGGCCGGTTCAGCCCCAGGTAGGGAGGGGAGTGACCGAGGTGTGGAGGTGAGGGGCGGGGCGGGAACTCAGCTGGAGACGGAGGCCACCGGGCCCAGGTAGACGGACTGTCCCGTTTCCGAGGTCACCGTGCAGGGTGTGGTGGAGTTGGTGCCACTGGTGGCGTTCGATGCCGCCGGGACCGACGTCTTCCAACCCGGGAACCGGACCGAGAGAGAGAAGGTTTTCGTCTCACAGTTCCAGTCCGAGAAGGTGATGCTGGCCGCCGCCTCGGCTCCTGTGCCCGTCGGCGCCGCCGGGGTCAGATTGGCGGTGACGATGTCCGAGGGGCCGGCCACTTGATAGATGGCCATGGACTGACCGTCGGCCGTGAGGACCTGGACCTGGGGAACACCGTGGAGCGAACACGGTCTACTCGAGGTGTCGCTGAACAGCACGGCCCCGGCCAGGGAAGAAACCGAGGACCCGAACTTGGTGAAGTCGATCGAGGCGGAGACCGACGACGGGGTGCAGGCCGCGGCGGCCGGCGTCGTGGTGGCTGGGCGGGTGGTGGATGAGTTGTTTTTACGGGTGGCCGACGGTGATCCCCCCGAGCAGGCCGAAAGCAGGCCCAGTGAGACGACGCCGAGCACCACCATGATCCGGAGGGGGCGTGGCTTTCCCGGGACAGCCACGGGTCTCGAGATTCTCATGGCCCGGTCACGGCCGACGGTGGGGGAATCTGTCCCGGACCGGTGGCCAGGCAGCGGTACGACTTCGCCGCATTGGCCGGGTAGGGAAGACGGGGCGGGGTGAGGAAGGCGGGCTTGGTCTTTAAGTCGATCATGGACAGAAGGTTGGTGGCGTTGGCGTCGCGACGGGTGAGGGCGGGGAGGTTCCACTTCGTTTCCAGCGTCTTCAGGATCGAGGTGTGGTCGTAGACGGTGTGGGAGACGAAGTCGCGCCGGGCGTACGGTGACACCACTCCGGCCGGGACCCGGAATCCGTAGCGATCAAAACCACCGGGCAGGCTTCCCGGCGGCACGTCGGGGGGGATGTCGTCCGGCGGGATGGCGGCGGGCGGCGGCACGTGGTCGTACCAGCCGCCCCACTCGTCGTAGGTCCAGATCAGCAGGGTTTTCGACCATTTCGGGCCGTGCATGACGGCATTGATGACGTCAGACAGGTACTGATCGCCGTATTGGATGTCCTGGGGGTTCTCCTCGGACTGGACCACGTAGTTGGGGTCGAGCACCGAGAATTGAGGCAGTGTCCCGGCGTCGGCGTCCTTGTAGAAGTCCGCCATCTTCACGAATTTGTCGGTGATGGCGGCATGGCCGGCCAGGCCGAGGAAGACGAGGGGGCTGGGGTTGTCGGAGTAGTAGTTCTTCCAACTGATGCCGTATTTGTTCAAGGTGTCGAAGATCGTCCCGTTGGGAGGGAGCTCGGTGGGCAGGGCATCGTTGACCAGGCCGAGCGACGTGCCGCCGAACAGATAACGCCGATTCGGATTGGTTTGTCCGAGCAGCGAACAGAACCACCGGTCGGCGATGGGGAAAGTCGAGGCCAGTCCCCAGGTGAAAGGCATGTCGTCCTCGAGGAAGTAGCCCATCGACTCTCCGGTCGACGACTCCACGAAACCGAGGTTCGTCCCGTTGTCGTAGGAGCCGTGGCCGGTATTCCAGTTGTTGCTCACCCCGTCGGTCATGCACTCGCTCGGCATGTGGAAGGCGTGGACCAGCCCGCCTTTGCCGTCAGGGCAGGCGGCTTTGGGCAGACCGTCGTGCCCCAGTGGGAATCCGTCGCCTCGTCCCATCATGCCGAGCAGGTTGTCGAAGGAGTGGTTCTCCATCATGACGACCACGATGTGCTCGATCTCGGGCAGGCTCTCGGTCCCCGGCCGCACCGACGGGTTGGGTAGGGACCCGGGCTGCCGGATAGCCGAGGCGGCCAGTTGGGTGGTCTGGCCCAGACGGCGAGCGGCGCTCCCGGGAGTGGTCTCCGAACCATGTCCGCCGAGCACCAGCCCGGTGGCCCCGGCGGCCGCGGCACCCAGCAGAGCACGGCGGCTGATGGGGTGAGCGGTGGGGGCCCGGGATCCGGTACCAGGAATGTCGCCTCTATGGCTCATGCCAATTCCCCCACGGTCGCTTATCGGGCGCCCCGGCCGACCGAAATGCGGGCCGGTGTCGACAGCCGAGCCGACGACGGGTCCGACCGTAGCCCACGCGCCCCCGGCCCTTCAGGACCACCGACCAGTTGAGCGACCGAGATAGAGGGCGCGTCCGGTATACGGTTTTAGGGTCACCGCTCCATGGTCTGCGGGGTTCTGTCATTGAGACGCCTGTCGCTCCACCGTCGCCCGCCCGCCCTGGCTGTTGTGGTGGCCATCATCGTCCTGGCCACGGCGGCCGTGGTCGTCGGGATAGCCGCGCCTTCGGCTCCGGACACGAAGAAGGCGGTCGCCCTGCCGGCCTCGTCCGAGGCTCTAGTTGTTACGGCTGACCGGTGTGCCTCAGGCTGGAAGACCCGTACGCCTGGTTATGTCGTCTTCCGGATCGTCGACCGGACGGATCGTCCGGGCCGCATCTACCTTTTCAATCCCTATACGGGTGTGACGGTAGGCCAGACGGCGCTGCAGGCGGACACCACGGCGAAGCTCCCGGTGCACCTGAAGATCGGCCGGTACCGGTGGAAGTGCCAGCTGAAGGGTCAGCCCGTCCGCACCTCGTCGTTGGCCAATGTCGGCCCGGCTCCCGTCCAGACCTCGGCCGGGCTCACCTTCTACATTCCCGTCACCGGTCGCCAGATGACCGGGGCCATAAGCGCCTACCGCGCCTATGTGGAACAGAAGCTCACCCTTGAGTCGACCCAGGTCCAATTCCTGGGCACCGCCATCGCCGGCGGACAGCTGACGGCGGCGCGGTCGGCCTGGCTCACCGCCTACCTCACCTGGCGCCGGATCGGTGGTGCCTACGACGCCTTCGGAGAACTCGGCACCAGTATCGACGGCACCGCCGCCGGACTCCTGGACGGGGTTCTCAGTCCTCAATTCACCGGCTTCCACAAAGTGGAAGCCGACCTGTGGCAGAACAGCAGCCTGACCGCGGCGGCCGCCGACGGCGCCACTCTCCTGGCCAACGTCAATGAATTGGAGGTGAAGTTCCCCAACCAGTCCATTCCGGCCACGGAACTTCCGCTGCGGACCCACGAGATCCTCGAAGACGCCTTACGCGACGAACTGAGCGGTGCCGACGACTACGGGAGTGGGACGGATATGGCCGCGGTGGAGGCCGACGTGGACGGAACCCGGGAACTCCTTGCGCTCGAGGCGCCTCTCCTCAAACAACGGGCCCCGGATCTGGTGGCCACGGTCATGGCCCAGCTGAACCGGTTGGACGTGGCCCTGAGCGCCACCCAGGTGAGCGGACAATGGGTGGCGGTGACCCAGGTTCCTCTGGCCCAGCGGGATCAGGTCGATTCCGCCATCGGGGTGGCGCTCGAAAATCTGGACCTGGCTCCCGAGCTTCTTCATGTGGTGGGGTCGTCCACGTGACCATCGACCGCCGCAAGTTCCTCCTGGGTTCGGGGTTGGGCGCCGTCGGGGCCCTTTCGGCCCTGTCCGGTGCGGGCGATGCCGTGGCCGACACCACCTTGCCCATCACCGGGAACGACCCCACCCTCGCTCCCGTTCCGTTCCACGGTCGGCACCAGGCCGGGATTCTGACACCGGCCCCGCCGGCGTCGGCCTTTCTGGCCCTCGACGTCACCGCGGAAGACCGGCCAACCCTGGCTGATCTTCTGCGCACCATCACCAACCGGGCCCGGTACCTCACCAGCGGCGGCGTCCCTCCGGCTCTCGGGACGGAAAGCCCTCCGTCGGACAGTGGAACGCTCGGACCCGACGTTCCTCCCGACGCACTGACCGTGACCCTGGGTGCGTCACCAACCTTGTTCGACGACCGCTTCGGTCTGGCCACGCAGAGACCCATCCGCCTGACACCGATGCAGCCCTTCCCGAATGACGGCCTGACCCCGGAGTGGTTGGGCGGCGACATGATGCTGCAGCTCTGCGCCGGAAGCACCGACACCGTTCTCCACGCTTTGCGCGACATCACCAGACACACCCGCGGAGCCATGCAGATCCGGTGGCGGATGGACGGTTTCATCTCTCCACCCCGCCCGTCGGGTGTCCCGCGCAACCACCTCGGCTTCATGGACGGGATCGCCAACCCCGACGTGCACTCGGCCAAGATCGCCGACGAGCTTCTTTGGGTGGTGAAGGGTCAGGGCGAACCGGCATGGGCCGTCGGCGGCAGCTACCACGTGATCCGTCTCATCCGGATGTTCACTGAATTCTGGGACCGGGTCTCCATGCATGTGCAACAGACCATGATCGGCCGGCACCGTGACACCGGGGCACCTCTGGGCATGACCAGCTACAAGGACATTCCCGACTACAAGAAAGACCCCTACGGCTACGACGTTCCCCTGACCGCTCACATCCGGCTGGCCAATCCTCGGACCGACCTGACCCAGTCGAGCCGGATCCTGCGTCGGGGTTACAACTACGACCTCGGTCTCGATGTGAATGGCACCTTGAACATGGGTCTCATCTTCAACTGCTTCCAGCAGGATGTGATCCGTCAGTTCGAAGCGACCCAGAAGCGGCTCATCGACGAGCCGTTGGCTAACTACATCAAACCCTTCGGTGGCGGCTATTTCTTTGCTCTCCCCGGTGTCCGCAACGCGGAGGACTGGTTGGGTCGGGGCCTCCTCCAGGCGTGAGGAAGGCGGACGTGGCAAGCGGTTATCCCGCCGGAGCGCGTCCGCCGGTGCTGTTGTTGACCGGACCGCCAGGGTCGGGAAAATCGACCGTGGCCCGTCTGGTGGCCGACCGGTTCGACCCCGTCGCCTGCGTGGAGTCGGACTGGTTCTGGACCACCATCGTCCGGGGCCATATTCAGCCGTGGCTGGCTGAGGCAGACGCTCAAAACCGGACTGTCTTGAAGGCCTGTTCCACGGCTGTGGCCGAGCTCGCTCTCGGTGGATACACGGTGATTGTCGACGGCATCATCGTTCCCACCCAGCTCCGGCTCTTTACCGACGCCCTCCGACGCACGGGCGGGGACGTCCACTACATCGTTCTCCGGCCCGCTCTCGACGTGACTCTGCGAAGGGCGACGGCGCGCGCGGGCGATGAGAGGATCGCCGGACACCCGGCTCTGGTGGAAACGGGTCCGGTCAGGGTCATGTGGCGACAGTTTCGGGACCTCGGCCGGTATGAGAGCCACGTTCTCGACAACGGATCCGAAGATGCGCAGGAAACGGCGGACCGGGTCTGGTCCCGGTTGGGAGAGGGGACTGACCGGCTCGGACCCGCCTGAGCTGCTTCAGGGGGTGATGAGTTCGGCCAGGAGGTCCACCGTCGGGTTCCCCCGGGTAAGCCAGCTGTCGTCGATCCCCAAGCTGGAGAGCAGGCGGGCGGCGCGCACCATGATGGCGCCACTGCGCACGGCGGCGAACACCTCGAACCAGAGCAGGTCGGCCACGGTCCGGCCCAGGCGCTCCTCGTAGGCCCTGATCGTCTCGGCCCTGTTCAGGAACCCGGGAAGGTCTCCACCACAGCGGTCCACCGTCATCCGATGCAGGACGAGGAACCAGGCCAGGTCGAGCTCAGCCGGCCCGACGAAGGACATCTCGAAATCGAGCACGGCGGCGATGGTCATGTCGTCGGCCACCATCACATTGCCGAGCTGGACGTCACCCCACAACAGCGAGGCCGGAGGTTCGGGATCGGGAAGCCGGGCGCGACACCAGCTGAGCCCATCGGTGAAGACGGAAGGCACGTCGCCGGCGGCGGCCCACTCGAGATAGTCCGCCCAGCGGTCGACCTCGTCGGCCAGGGTGCCCCCGGGGAGCGAGGCCCGCTGGTCGGTGTTCAGCTCGATGCGGTGGATGCCGGCCAGGAGATCGAGGAAGCCGCGTTGGAATCGAGCTTGATCATCGGCGGTGGCCTCGGCCAACCATCCGGTGCGCAGAAACGGCTTGTCGGCCCGGACTACGCGTCCCTCGATGTGCGGCATGAGGAGAAAGGGGGCGCCCACCCAGGTCTCATCCGACTCGACGGCCAGGGGAACGACGGCAGGGAGCCCGGCCCCGGCCACCATCTCCTGAACCTGTCCCTGGAGAGTGAAGTTGTAATGGGGGAACAAGCCGTCGCCGTTCGGTGGCAGCCGGGCCACCAGGCGCTCGGGTCCGGTCTCGTCACCGGCCCAGTCGACCTCGAGAAAGAGGGTCTCGCTCGACAGGCCCGTCGACGGCCGGCCGATGGGAGCCACTTCCGGCGCCGGACCGTCGGGACGCCAGTTCCGCAGCCATCGGGTGAAGCCGAGGCGTACCGCCTCCAGGTCGCGCGCTGCGGAGATCCCCATGGAAGAGACCGACACTATCGTCGGAGCCGATGACCACCGTGGCCCAGCTCCTGCTCGACCGGGCCGACGACGATCACGCCGGCCTTCTCTACGGCGACGCCACCTGGACCTGGCGCCAGGTGGCGGAGGAGTCGGCCACCTGGGCCTCGTGGATGGGACGGGTCGGCCAGGACGGGCCCTTCCATATCGGCGTCCTTCTCGACAACGGGCCCGAGTACCTGTTCCTGCTCGGCGCGGCCGCCCTGAGCGGCGCCACCGTGGTGGGGATCAACCCCACGCGTCGGGGGGAGGAACTGGCCGGTGACATCCGTCACACCGACTGCCAGGTCCTCGTCACCGACACCGCCCAACGCGCACTGATCGACGGTCTCGACATCGGCATCCCCTCCGAACGCGTCTTCAACGTCGACGATCCGGTGTTCCGGGCCGACGTCCGTACGACGGGTCTTTTCCCGACCCGGTTGCCCGAACCCGACGCCCTCTACCTGCTCCTGTTCACCTCCGGATCGACGGGAGCGCCCAAGGCGGTGCGGGTGAGCCAGGGACGTCTGTCCGACGCCGGCCTGACCATGGCCAAGGGGTCGGGCTTCACGGCCGACGACGTTCTCTACTGCGCCATGCCCATGTTCCACGGCAACGCCTTGAACACCTGCATCGTCCCGGCCATGGCGTCCGGCGCCCGCCTGGTGGTCCGGCGACGGTTCTCGGCCTCGGGATTCCTCCCCGATGTCCGTCGCTACGGCGTCACCTATTTCAACTACGTCGGCCGGGCTCTGGCCTATGTCCTGGCCACACCACCGGCGCCCGACGACGCCGACAACACCCTGCGCTTCGGCTTCGGCACCGACGCCTCGCCGTCGGACATCTCGGCCTTCAAGAAGCGCTTCGCCTGTCCCATCATCGAGGGCTACGGATCGAGCGAAGGGGCCATCTCGA